>Ga0137298_10005_pt1 | contig 287655 bp, 251 predicted proteins | sample RamsorincwithD2O_2_FD_97182 | JGI IMG/M metagenome (GOLD analysis project Ga0137298, IMG submission 97182) | Mouse cecal microbial communities from Vienna, Austria - Glucosamine amended with D2O | ecosystem: Host-associated > Mammals > Digestive system > Large intestine > Cecum | place: Austria...
GTGCCGCGCAAATCAGCCATGGTGATATGTTTGTCAACAACCAATCCCTCGATTTGGTGGAACATGGGGGTATGGGTGAGGTCGGAATCGCGGCGGTACACTTTTCCCGGAGCGATAATGGCGAGCGGCGGTTTATTCTTGAGCATGGTACGGACCTGCATGGTCGAAGTATGGGTACGCAGAACCACTTTGTCCTGAATATAGAGTGTGTCCTGCATGTCGCGGGCGGGGTGTTCAGGAGGCATATTCAACGCTTCAAAACAATGAAAATCGGTGTCGACTTCCGGACCAGTGACAATTTGATAACCCATATTTTGAAAAACGGAAGTCACTTCCTCCATGGCGCGGGTGATCGGGTGCAGTGAACCTTGCCACGGTTTTCTGCCGGGGAGCGTCGCATCGAAATTTGCGAGCAAAGCCGCTTCTTTTTCTTGTTCCATGGATATCCTGCGTTCTTCAAGCATGGCGGTCAGTTTGTTTTTCACAGCATTCGCAGCTTGTCCGAAAGCGGGACGTTCTTCAGGGGAAAGTTCCGGCAAGCGTGACATGATTTGAGCCAAATGTCCTTTTCTGCCAAGAAAATTCACCCGCTGCGCCTCAAGCTCCTGCAGGCTGCTTATTGCGGCAAGAGCTTTTTCCAATTCATTTGCAAGGTTGCCAAGTTGACTTTGAATATCCATAGTAAACTCTCATAATATAGGTTTGTTGGAATAAAATAAGAAAAAAAGGAAGAATAAGCAATAGCTTACCCTTCCTAAAACATTGCGTTAAGTGTGGGAGATTAAGCAAGTTTAGCTTTCGCTAATTCCACAAGAGCGGCAAAGTCGGCTTTTTCACGAACAGCTAAATCGGCAAGCATTTTACGGTTGATAACAACACCGGCAAGCTCTAAACCGTGCATGAAACGTGAATAAGAAAGACCGTTTAAACGTGCACCGGCATTGATACGCATAATCCAAAGCTTACGGAAATCACGTTTGCGGAGTTTACGTCCGTGATAGGAATAAACCAATGAGCGTTCAACCGCTTCACGGGCGGTACGGTATAAACGGCTGCGGCCGCCGCGGAAACCTTTTGCTAATTTTAAATATTTCTTGTGTCTGCGATGACTAGCAAGACCTCTCTTTACACGCATGGAATACCTCCAAAATCAACTTCACGAGGCGGAGATCGGTAAAAGCCAGTGAAGTGTTAAATATGTTACAATTAATTCAATAAGAAACGCCAGATTATGCGTAAGGCATAAGACGGCGCAAAGCTTTTTCGTTTGTTTTGTCAACAATTGCGCTTTGACCTAAAAGCATACGGCGTTTCGCACATTTTTTAGTCAAAATGTGACGTAAGCCTTGGCGACGACGGCGGAATTTTCCGCTGCCTGTCACAGTGAAACGCTTTGCGGCAGAGCGACTCGTTTTCATCTTTGGCATGAGTTTCTCTCCTTTCCTTAATTACCATGATTCATGGTTACAATGTTGAGAACGTTATTTTGCATTTTTTTTTGTAAAAAGCAAGCAAAAAGTTTTGTTTTTAATTTTTTATTCCGCAGCGGCGTATTGCTCAAGCCGCAGCGCGCCGTTTTTGGGGCAGAAGAATGAAACTACGCCTCATCGCCGACAGAAAGCGCGGCAAGGAACGCTTCCTGCGGAAGTTCCACATTGCCCATGCGCTTCATGCGTTTTTTGCCTTCTTTTTGTTTTTCAAGAAGTTTGCGCTTACGGGTGATGTCGCCGCCGTAACATTTTGCGGTAACGTTTTTGCGGAAAGCGGAAACCGTTTCCCTGGCTATGATTTTTTGCCCGATAGCCGCTTGAATGGCGACTTCAAAAAGCTGCCGCGGTATGGTGCGTTTGAGTTTCAAGGCGAGATTTCTGCCGTAATAATAGGCTTTGTCTCTGTGCACGATGACGGCGAGGGCGTCAACCGGATCGCCGTTCAGCATGATGTCAAGCTTGACAAGGTTGGAGGCGCGGTAATCGATAGGTTCGTAGTCCATGGACGCGTAGCCTTTCGTGCCTGATTTCAGCCTGTCAAAGAAATCGTAAACAATTTCCGCAAAAGGCAGTTCATAGGTGATGACAACGCGGGAGGAAGTCAGATAGCCCATGTTTTTTTGAATGCCGCGTTTTTCTTCGCAAAGCTTGAACACATTACCCACATATTCCTGGGGAACATGGATGTCCATTTTGACATAAGGTTCGTAGAGAACTTCAATTTTTGCGGGGTCGGGAAGCTTTGAGGGGTTATCGATGGAAAGTTCCTGTCCTTCGGTGGTGAGGACTTTGTAAATGACGGACGGGGCTGTTGCGATAAGTTCCACTTGAAATTCGCGTTCAAGCCTTTCCTGAATGATTTCCATATGCAGCAAGCCCAAAAAACCGCAGCGGAAGCCAAAGCCGAGAGCTTGTGAGGTTTCGGGTTCAAAAGAGAATGCGGCATCGTTGAGCTGCAATTTTTCCAAAGCAGTTTTAAGGGTTTCATAGTCAGCGGAATCAGTCGGATACAGACCGCAGAAAACCATGGATTGGACTTCTTTGAACCCCGGAACGGCTTCACGCGCCGGGTTTTCCGCAAGAGTCACGGTATCGCCGACCCGGGCGTCGCCAAGTTCCTTGATGTTGCCGCATAAAAAGCCTACTTCGCCGGCTCCGAGTTCGTCCAAATCTTTCGCCGTAGGAGAAAACACCCCTAAGCGGATGACTTCATATTCCTTGCCGGTCGCCATAAGGCGGATTTTGTCGCCTTTTTTGATTTTTCCGTCCATAATCCTGAAAAGCACGATGACGCCTTGGTAGGAATCATACCAAGAATCAAAAATAAGGGCTTTCAGCGGAGCGTTCAAATCTCCTTGCGGAGCGGGCAGGTATTCGACTATCGCTTCCAAGACTTTATCGATATTCAATCCGGTTTTTGCGGAAACGGGAACCGCAATGGAACAGTCAAGCCCTATGCTTTCTTCGATTTCCTTTTCAACCCTTTCCACATCGGCGCTTGGCAAATCGATCTTATTGAGCACGGGAATGATTTCGTGGTTATGGTCAAGCGCCAAATAAACATTGGCAAGGGTTTGGGCTTCGACGCCTTGGGTTGCGTCCACGACAAGGAGCGCTCCGTCGCAGGCAGCCAAGGAACGGGAAACTTCGTAATTGAAGTCAACGTGTCCCGGGGTGTCGATAAGGTTCAAAATATAGTTTTTCCCGTTTTTGTCCGTAAACGGAATACGCACGGTTTGGGCTTTGATTGTGATGCCCCGTTCCCTTTCCAAATCCATATTGTCAAGGTATTGGTCTTTTTTTTCACGGTCGCTGACAAGATTGGTAAATTCCAAAATCCTGTCCGCCAATGTGGATTTGCCGTGGTCAATGTGCGCAATGATGGAGAAGTTTCTGATATTTTCTAAATTTGAATGTGCCATAAGTCTTACGAATTGGCTTTACCAAAGCCGGGTATGTGGAGCTTGCGCTCCAGTGCGTGAAGAATCCATGTCGCCAAGGTGACTAAAAATAAATAATAGCAGCCTGCCAATAAATAAACTTCGGTGGGGCGGAATGTTCTTGAAACAAGAATTTTCGCTTCACCTGTCAATTCAATGTGCGTAACGATATAGGCAAGTGAACTGTATTTTATAAGGTAAATTATTTCATTGCCGCAGCCCGGAATGGCTTTTCTGAACGCTTGCGGAATGATAATCGACCAAATAATCTGAAATTTCGTCATGCCAAGGGCTTGCCCCGCCTTTATTTGCCCTTGTTTTATGGAGAGAAGCGCTCCGCGTATATATTCCGATTGATATGCGCCTGTGCAGAAAATGAAGCCGATCAGCGCGGCTTGATACGGGGTCAGATAAATTTTTATGAAAGGCAGGTAAGGCAGACCGAAATACAGGATCATGAGCTGAATGGTGAGGGGAACTCCGCGGATGACGGCAACAAAGGTATCCGCTGTTTTCTTTATCCACTTTGTTCCGAAAACACGCAGTACGCCCATAAAAATTCCGAAACTTCCGCCGATGAGGGCTGCGGGGATGATAAGCCACAGGCTTTCCACCAGTCCCTTGTTGAGCTTTGGAATGACCCGTTCCATATAAAATGCCAAATCAAAAAGTTCCATTTTTATTCCTGTTTAGCCGGCATTGCCTGTAAGGGTGGTCAGTTTGGAGCAAAAATCAAGGGTACGGGTTTTCGCCCCTTCCGCAAGCAAAACTTTCGGCGTATCTTTTTCAATGATAACGCCATGTTCCATAAACAAAACTTCTGTGGCGAGGGAACGTACGAAATCCATTTGGTGGGTCGCCATAATCATAGGCATGCCGCCTTTTGCAAGGTCTTGGATAACGGTCATGACTTCGCCAACAAGTTCAGGGTCGAGGGCGGAGGTGGGTTCGTCGAGCAAAAGAATTTTCGGCTGCATTGCCAGCGCCCTTGCAATGGCGACACGCTGCTTTTGTCCGCCTGAAAGCTGGGCGGGATAAAGTCCCGCGCGGTTGGCGAGCCCGACCCGTTCCAGTTCTTTTCTGGCTCTTTTTTGCGCGTCTGTTTTTGAAAGCTTATGCACTTTGATAAGCGCCAAACAAATATTGTCAAGGGCTGTCAAATGGTCAAACAAATTGAAGTCTTGGAAAATCATGCCGACATTTTGGCGTAAACGGCAAAGTTCCGCATTGTTTTGAGTATTGATTTTTTTGCCTTCGAGATAAATTTCGCCTTCATCGGGAACGATAAGATGATTGATGCATTGTAAAAGCGTACTTTTTCCGGCTCCGGAAGGTCCGATTAGAACTTTGAGCCCCCCTGCTTCCATGTCGAGGGAAACGTTATCTAAAATCTTTCTGTTACCAAGGGTTACAGAGATATTTTTCACACTGAGAAGAGTTGTCATTGTCTGTCCTTAATCATACGGAAAGTGTATAGCCCGGAATTGCGTATTTTTGTTCCACGCGGCGTAAAATGCGTATTCCGGCAAGAGTGATGAGAAAATATAAAAAACCTGCTGTGATATAAAGCGGCAAATATTCATAGGTGCGGGAAGCGACAAAATGAGCTCTTGCCATAATTTCGGAAGCCCCGACAGCGAAACAGAGGGCGGAGTCTTTCAATAAAATGGAAAATTCATTGGACCATCCCGGAATGGAAAGGCGTAAGGCTTGGGGAAGAATGATGTTTTTAATGATTTGCGCATCGGTCATGCCAAGGGCGGAGCCTGCTTTGTATTGTCCGATAGGCAGTGATTGGATGGAGCCGCGGAAAATTTGAGATTGATAGGCGGAACTGGCAAGTCCGAGGACTAAGCCGGAAGCCGTGAGCGCGTCCAAATTCAAGCCTATGACGTTGAACAAACCGAAATAGAAAAGGAAAAGAAGCAATAAAATAGGCACTCCGCGGAAGAACCATACATATAATCCGACACAGCGGCGGATCAGGCTGTTGCCGTAAACCTGCATGATGGCGAGAGGAACGCCGAGGCAAAAGCCAAGAGCCAATGCTCCCACGACAAGCAAGACAGTGATATATGTTCCTTCAAGAATATAGGGCAGATTGATAAGAATTGTTTTTAGGGTTTCCACATTTTTTCCGATAACATTTAAAATAAAAAGGGCAAAAACGAATTTTTGCTCATATGGAGGGCGTACTTATTTGAAAAGTACGCCCGGAAAAGGATTAATGATTGCTTAAATATTTAGTGTGAAGTTCTTGCCAAAACGGGTCTTTTTTCAAAAGTTCGTAGCCGTCGTTGATGAGCTTCAAAAGTTCCGCATTTTCTTTGTTCACTGCAACGCCGAAATCATCGCCCGGAGCATATTCGCCCACGATTTTGATAGCTTTGCCGTTTTTAATGGCGTCTTCGGCAGGAGCAGAATCAATGGCGATAGCGTCGATACGTCCGTTCAAAAGGTCTTCCACGCTCATCGGAGGAGAGTCGTAAAGGCGCAGGGTGATGGCTAATTTCTCATTGTCGATGCGGGATTGCAAAAGTTCATGTTCGTTTGTGCCGCGCTGCACGCCAAGGGTATATTTGCCTTTGAAAACTTCTTCAGCGGTAAGGTCGGAGCCGTTTTTCACAGCAATGTATTTTTTTATGGAATAATACGGTTCGGAAAAATTGACAGCTTGTTTTCTTTCCTCGGAAATGCTCATGCCGGAACAGATCATATCGATTTTTTTGGCTTGCAGAGCAGGAATGATACCGTCCCAGTTTATTGGAGTATGCTGAACTTCAAAACCCATTTTATTTGCTATCCAGTTCATGGATTCAATGTCAAAACCAGCGGCGTTTCCTTGTTCATCGATAAATGAGAAAGGAGGATAATTTGCATCAATACCGTTTACGTATGTTTTTGCTTGGGCGAAAGGCGCCAAAGCTAAAAACAGAAAGGCAAAAACCAAAGCAGAAAAGCGTTTCATACCAGCTCCTACGTTAGAATGTTAATGGGAAGTTCAATACTCCTTTGAAATTGTCAATAATTTCAAATCGCTATTATTATATAGCAAATACTTCGGAATTGCAACTTGTTTATTTTGGAAAATAGCGGTAAGGTGAGGAAAATTTTGAGGTAAGCCATGTGTATAAATAAAAAAATCATAAAGTTCATTTCCTTGCTTTTCCCTTTTCTTTTGGGCGGAATGGTCGTTTTTTTCGCTGAAAAGGAAGACGGAACGAATAATGTTGCCGAGGCGGAACTTTTTACGGAAGAAAAAAGCATGATGCAGCAGAACAAGGTTGAAGTCGTGAACGTTTACGACGGGGATAGCTTGGACGCGCTCGGCAGTAACGGGAAGAAAATAAAACTTCGTTTGTACGGGATTGACGCGCCTGAAAAAGGGCAGAATTTTTCCCTGTCAGCCAAAGTTTTTTTGGAAGACACCGTTAAAGACAAATTGTATTCGCTGGATGTGCGGTATAAAGATAAATACGGGCGTTATGTCGCCGTGTTATTTGATGAAAACGGTATCGCTTTGCAGGAAGATTTGATCAGGAACGGTTTCGCATGGGTTTATCCGCAGTTTTGCGAGGATATCATTCTTTGCGTAGGCTGGCAGCATGTGCAGGAAGAAGCCGTAAATTCGCGGCAAGGCTTATGGCAGGAAAAAAATCCTCTTTCTCCGTGGGATTATAAGCATAATAGGAAATAATCCCATCGCAGGGGATAGCATGATTTTGGTTCTATAAATGAATAGGCACGATTATCCTATGAAATTTGATAGTTAATTCATATTGCGCTATTTTTTTGATTTTTGAAATAATTTAGGAAATTATGCTTTCCTTATTTCGGTATTGGCGATATACTAAATCTAAATTTTTGTATTGAAATGTGTAGAATGTTTTTTATACAGGAGACTATATTGAGCATACAGACAACAATAAAAATAATTTAAATATTAGACTGTTACTCTTTGCTCTTTGATTTATAACTATTAATTAAGTATAGGTAAGATCTACAGTAAAAATGATGATAGATTTATTACAAGGCTAAGATATCCTTTCTCAGAAGAATTGGATGAATTAAATGAAAGAAATTGTATTTGGGATATCCGTTACTTACTAATTGTATTGTCTTGAAATTGCGATAATACTTATTTATAGTATCTCAAGAATTTGCAATAACTTACTAGATACAATTTATTTTTATTCTATATAAATATATTGGAGGGGTAAAAAATGAATATCAAACCAAGAGGAAAACAGGAAGAGGTTATGGCACTTCCTGCAAAAGGACATATTGTTGTTTTGGGAACAGCTGGAAGCGGAAAAACAACCGTTGCTTTGTTGCGAGCTCATCATCTCGCTAACATTCCTAATGGTGGCAATGTGTTGCTTGTTACATTTAATGGAGCATTAGTTAAATATATGCGTGAGTTAAGTAATAATCAAACTCAAAAACTTGTGGTTGAAAACTATCATACATTTGCTCGTGGTTATTTAAATAGCCGGGGTAAAATGCCAAGCCGGAACGGAATTGCAGAGCCGAATGAAAAAGAATTTTACATAGCACAGGCTTTGGACTTTTTAAAAAAGAAATATCCAACAGAATCGACTCTTAAGCGTTCTTTAGAATTTTTTATTGAGGAAATTACATTTATCGAACGATTTGGTTTTTCTGATATTACCGAGTATAAAGAAGCGGAACGTATTGGGCGTGCTTCTGCAAATATTAAACGTGAAAATAGAAAATGGATTTTTGAGGTATATGACAGATATAGAGAATTGCGTGAAGCAGGTGGTAAAAAATATGATTGGGATGATTTGGCACTATCTGTCTTTAATGAATTGCAAAATGACGATAGTGAACGGAGATATACACATATTATTATAGACGAAGGGCAAGATTTTTCACCAATGATGATTAAGTCATTGGTAGAGTCTGTGGCGGATAATGGATCTCTTACATTTTTTGGGGATGTTGCACAGCAAATCTATGGTAGTCGTTTGTCATGGCGCGATTCTGGTATAGATATAAATAAAGTATGGCGCTTTGATGTAAATTATCGTAATCCTATGACAATTACGGAATTTGCAAAATCTATAACTCGAAATAAATACTGGCGACACGATGGAGACATGATAGACGCTACTTCTCAGATTGCAAAAGGACCAAAGCCAATATTGATAGAGTTTTCCCATAAACAACATGAAGTTAGTTGGATTGTAGATCGTGTGATAACAATAGGAAAAGCATCGTCTGCTGTTATTATTTGTAGAAATAGGGATGATATTACTAATTTCTTGTCTTTGTTAAAAAATAAAGGTTGTGAAGCAATAGAAATTAATAAAGGAACCCCTGGTTTTGCTCATTTAAAGCAAGTATATCTTACAACTTTTCACGCTGCAAAAGGGTTGGAATTTGACAACGTATTCATTCCATATTTAACTGAGGATAAAATTCCCGATCCTGATATGATTGCGAGAGCTGTTTCTATTGAGGAAACGTATGCTGATGAAATAAAACTCCTTTATGTTGCTGTAACCCGATCTAAATACGGTCTTTATATGACCTACAGTGGAAATTTGTCACCTTTATTTCCACAAGAGCCGAATACTTATGACTTCTATTATGAGGATCAGCTGTCATGAGTGCATATGATATTTTGATAACACGCGGTGTTACTCGACTATGTCATTTTACAAAGTTTCAAAGCCTGACACATATTATTACTTCTGTAGATGGTGTGTTAGCTAGTAGTTCAATACGTCAGGATATGAGAAATGTGAATGATACCGCACGGTATGATGGAGAATTAGATTTTGTATGCTGCTCTGTACAGTACCCAAATTCGTGGTTCTTAAAAATAGCTATGAAGAATAATTCAGATAGAATTTTTAGTGAGTGGATTGTTTTGTATATTGATTTGAACATACTAAATTATAAAAAAACAAAATTTTGTCCTTGCAATGCAAGTAAGGAAAATGGAGCTTATATAAATAACAATATGGATGAAATAGATTCCATTTTTGCCCCTTCCGTTTCTACTTTTGATTATCCTAGATCACCCAAAATGCTTTCTTGTTGTCCAACAGATGGACAAGCCGAGATATTGATAGAAAATAGTATACCACGAGAATATATCCAGGGTATTGCTGTTGGTAATAAGGATGTTGCAGGACGTGTTTATTCAATTTTAAAAATGTATGATGTGAAGCATATAAACATATATATTGCTCCAGATGTATTGACTCCGAAATGGAGCAATATGAGTAAAGAGGGCTATTCACCAAATGAGATTCTGTACGAATGGTCAGAAGAGGGATAAATTATGTCTATGAAAATACCGACTCAAATGGAAAAATGTAAAGGAGCAATGTTAGCTACTGCTATTGGCGATGCATTAGGATGGCCTAATGAACCGCGTGCTAAAAACAGAGCAAAAAAAACAAGAGCTATGGATAATTTTGTTGGCTGGATTCGTAGTTCTAATAATCCGCGGTGGCATGATGAAAAAATTTTGCCCGGCGAGTATAGTGATGATACGCAATTGACACTGGCTGTGGCACGAAGTATTATTGCTGGGGATTGGGAGACATTTTTTGCAAAAAAAGAACTTCCTTTTTGGTTAAATTACGAGCGTGGAGGAGGCAGCGCTTTGCTAAAAGCTGCTAAATCATGCGAAAAGGGAATTTTGTTATGGCAATCTCGATGTAATCGAGATTATTATAATGCTGGCGGAAATGGGGCTGTAATGCGTATTTTGCCTCATGTTATTGCATCTGCAAAAATACCCAATACTGCGAAACTAATAGTGGATGTTATAAAGGATACTCTTATAACACATGGTCATCCTCGTGCGTTTTTAGGAGCAACATGTTATGCCTATGCGCTTGAGTATTTTTTAAAGAAAGAAACCGTTTTAGAATATGGTGAACTTGTTACTGCAGTAATAGATAGTCAGAATGTTTGGGGGGCGATTCCGGATTTAGATATCTTTGAAAAATGGCTTAATATTGCTCGGAAAAATCTTGAATACGATTTTTTGCTAGAATGGAAAAATGTCCGTGCTCGCATGGTAAAAAAACTTGAATTTATAAGAAGTTCGTTAAAAAAAGGGTTAATTCTTGATGATACAAAAGTATTAACTGAGTTAGAATGCTTTGATAAATCAAATGGTGCCGGAGATGTTGCTATATTAGCTGCCATTTATTTAACTTCGAGATATGCAAATAATCCTTCTCTTGGAATAAAAATCCCCGCGTTCTCATTTGGCGCTGATACCGATACTATTGCATCTATTACAGGCGGATTATTGGGTATGCTTAGCGGAACAGATTGGATTCCGACAGAATGGAGAGAAGTTCAAGATTATAACTGTCTTATTCAAATGACGGAATTACTAATGGCAGATAATAAAAAGGAAGCTACCGAGAAAGAAGTTGAAGAGGCAAAAGCTCAGAATAATCAATGGAATTCTACAGTTATTGGTAAAATGCGGTTTATTAAATCAAGTAGTGTCTCAAATGGAAAGAATGGTATTATAATAATCAACAAGTGGCAGACTACGCTTGGGCAAACTATATATACAAAGACTTTTCAGCCTAAAAATATATTTATACAATCTCATCAATTACAAAAAACTGTGTCAAGACCTCAGCAAGTTATACCTAATGAATCGAAAAAATTTGTTCTGAATTTGATGGATATATCAGAACTACTTGGAACTCCAGAGTTTAAAATGAATATTACCATAGGTAAAGTTTTGAAAATTATTAAAGACTTAATTAATAATAAAGAAACAAGTAAAAATCTTTCTAAAAAGTATAACGTTGATCAACTATTTATAGAACAAATAGGAAAACATGTAATAGGTCTGAAAGATAGTAATCGAGTATAATTGTTATTAAATTATTATTTATTTTAATAGAAGGAGATATTATGCTGCAATCAAACTATTTATGTATACTACCGAAGATGAAGTCACAAAAATCGAAGTAACATTTGACCATGATACGGTTATGAGTTAGTATTTGTAGGCTTGGCATATGGAAAGATGGTTTGTTATGTTTTAATAAAAAAGTGTCGGAGTTTGACACTTTTTTATTTGTCCGCTTTAGCATAAAAAAACCACCTGCTATGCAGGTGGAATTAAAAATCTTTAGATGCAAAAATGTCCTCCTTTGATATACATTTGATGTGTTCGTCAATCAAATCAAAGGAGGACATTTCTATGAATGGAAATCAAAGTTTATCCCATATCAAATGGAATTGCAAATATCATATCGTGTTTGCACCAAAATTTCGTCGTAAAGAAATTTATCTGAAAATAAAAAATGATATAGGAAAAATTCTCAGGCAGCTTTGTGAACAGAAAAAAGTAACAATAAATAGAAGGTGAGATGTGTGCAGATCATGTACATATGTGAGTAGTTATCCCACCAAACGTAAGCGTATCATCGTTTGTGGGCTATGTGAAAGGAAAAAGTGCACTGATGATATTTGATAGACATGCAAATCTAAAATATAAATATGGCAACAGACATTTTTGGTGCAGGGGTTATTATGTTGATACAGTGGGGAAGAATACAGAGAAAATAAAAGCGTATATTCAAAATCAGTTAAATGAAGATATAATGATTGACCAATATTCGCTCAAAGAATATTATGACCCGTTTACGGGTAGTAAGAATAAATAAGGCATTGGTTAGCTGCTTTAGCAGCAGCTTGTGAATAAAATGCGATTGGCGAACCATTCAAAGCGCCTTAAGGCGCAAGCCAGTACCATGCCCTCCAGGGCTTGAGAAGACCCCCCGCTCAGCCGGTGGTACTTATTAGGATTTTGTATTTTCGTTTATTATATCGAGTAAATTTTGCACGGAAATTTCGTCAGTATAGTTGTTTTTTATTGCTTCATAAGGATTGAATTGTTTTAGGAATTTTTTCGGATCATGCGCATATTGTTTGAGAATTTCAAAAAGTTCTTCCATGCTGGCATATTCCAAACTTGTTTCGTTGGAAGAATACGGGCAAAGTCCTTTTGGGTGTATGGTGGGCTTGTTTTCCGCCCATGCTTCGAAGTAAGCGATGCCTTGCGTTTCTTGGATATCGGTAAGAATAACGACTAAATCGACATCCTGCAGTTTTTCTTTCCAGTCAAAATAATTATAATTCATATTTTGATAATAATGAATAACGGAACATTGGATTCCCAATTTTTCTATTTCAGTTATCAAAGCAGTATCAAGAGGTATTGCTTTAACATAGCAAATGCATTTTTTATTTCCAAGTATCGGGTTATTTTTACCTAACGCGACACCGGACCACCAAATTTTCAGCTTGGCAGCATTGATTTGTTCTTTTTGGCAGTCGGTTTCAAATTGTGAAGCCGTAAGATGAATGTCGATGGTATCAATATAGCGTTGTCTGATTTCTTGATAACGGAGCGAATGATATTCCCGTATTTGATAGGCAGTCGGAACAGCGAGGATTTTAATGTTTCTTTCTTGTTTTATTTTTGCAAGCCATTGCAGGTCGTTTATATTATCAAGCCAAATCAATATATATATATATATTGGTGTCGGAATGCTGTTTGCCGCTGAAAGCAAAAGGCACATCCAATGCGGTCAAGCCGCGGATAAGGCTTTTAAAAACTGCGGGATGACGCAGCACTTTGCAGCATTTTGTCAGTTTCAATTCCGCTAATTTTTCAATATTGCTATTTTTTTTGAATTGCTGACGCGTAAGGGCATAAAAAAAAGATTTTATACGATATTTGACTTGTCCGAACAGATATGAAAAATATGAGCTTTTATTTTTTGCACTTAACGAGAGTATGTTTATTTTGGGTTTTTCCATTTTGCTTCCTTAAAATAATAACAGAATAAAGCAATGCGATATTCTGTTATTATTGGTTTTATTTTGTTTTATTTGTTATTAATCTCTTGGTTCACGGTCACGGCGCGGTTTTCTGTCGTGACGGTCGCCCCTTTGCTCTCTGTTTCCGCGTTCTCTTTTGGGAGGACGGGCGGTATCTTCAGGATTCCATTCGATGCCTTGTTCTTCCAAAAGCACAGCTTTACGGCTGGCACGGATTTTATCGCCGTTGATTTCAATGACTTTAACAAGCATGTCTTCGCCAAGATGAGCGATATCTTCGGTTTTTTCAACGCGGTTGACGTCAAGCTGTGAGATATGCACAAGAGCTTCGACATTAGGCAGGAGTTCGACAATAGCGCCGATTTCCAAAATACGGCGGACTTTTGCAGTGTAGTTTTTGCCAAGTTCCGCATTTTGGTCGTAATAGAGCACCATTTCTTTGGCTTTTTCCATTGCTTCACTGGTAGGAGCGAAAATGCTGATTTCGCCGCTGTCGTCAATGTCGATGGTCGCACCGGTAGCCCCGGTGATTGCTTTGATGTTTTTGCCTCCGGGACCGATAATCATGCGGATTGTATCAGGATTTACGGTAAGTTGGGCATATTGGGGGGCATATTGTGATAATTCTTTGCGATAGGAAGGAAGAGCCGTAAGCATGATGTTTAAAATATGCAAACGGGCTTCTTTTGCCTGTGCCATGGCGCGCGCCATAACGTCTGTGGGCAATCCATTGATTTTTATGTCCATTTGTACGGCTGTGATACCGTCAGCGCTGCCCGCGATCTTGAAATCCATATCGCCGAGGGCGTCTTCATCGCCTAAAATATCGGTAAGTACGAGATATTCGTCATTTTCTTTGATAAGTCCCATTGCAACGCCGGCAATAGGGGTTTTGATCGGCACGCCGGCGTCCATGAGGGATAAACAGCCGCCGCAAACGGCAGCCATGGAAGAAGAACCGTTTGATTCCACGGTTTCGGAAACAACACGTACGGTAAACGGAAATTCACTTTGGCTTGGGATAATCGCTTTCAAGGCGCGTTCCGCAAGGTGTCCATGTCCGATTTCACGGCGTGACACGCGCAAAGATTTCACTTCGCCGACGCTGAAAGGCGGGAAATTGTAATGGAGCATGAATTGTTTTACTTCATCACCGCTGTTGATGCCGTCCGTGCGCAATTCGTCGGAACTTGCGCCCAGGGTCGTGACGACAAGGGCTTTTGTTTCGCCGCGGGCAAAAATAATTGAACCATGGGTTCTCGGAAGGACGCTCGTTTCAATTTCAATGGGACGGACGGTTTTGGTGTCGCGGTTGTCGATACGCGTGCCTTCTTTCAAAATACGCTGACGTACGATTTTCTTTTCCAAATGTTCCAAAATAACGCCGACCTCGCCCATCGCCTCTTCATTGTCGGCATAAGCCGGGTCGTTCCGCATAGCTTCTTTGACAGTGTCCTTCACTTTTTTGCGGGCGTCTTTGCGTTCCAGTTTGTCGACAACGCGAAGCGCTTCAGCCATGCCGGCATCGAGAGCCAATTTTTCAACATGGGCGTATAAGGCTTCATCATCTTCTTTTGGCGTGAAAGGAACTTTCGCTTTGCCTGCTTTTTCCGCAAGTTCCCTTTGGGCTGCGATAAGAGGCTGAATTGCTTTGTGTCCCCATTCAAGAGCTTCGATGATGACATTTTCGGGAACGAATTTCGCTTCGCCTTCAACCATGACGACAGCGGTTTCAGAAGCCGCGAAAACAAGGTCGAGGTCGCTTTCTTCCAATTCCTGAATGGTCGGGTTGATTACAAATTCTCCGTTGACACGTCCGAGTCTCGCTCCAGCGATAGGACCGTCAAAAGGAATGTGGGAAACGCAAAGGGCGGCGGAAGCGGCTGTTATGCATTGCACATCAGGCATGTTTTTGCCGTCAACGGATAAAACCTGCGCCAAAACCTGCACTTCGTTGCCGTATCCTTTTGGGAACAATGGGCGGATAGGACGGTCGATCAAGCGGGAAATAAGGGTTTCATTATCGCTTGGACGACCGATTTCGCGGCGGAAGAAGTTTCCGGGAATGCGGCCTGCCGCATACATTTTCTCAACATATTCAACCGTAAGGGGGAAAAAGTCTTTCGGCGTATCGAGCGGGGTTTCGCAAACAGTGGTAAAACATACTGTTCCTTCGCATTGTATCCAAATAGCGCCGGCGGCTTGACGGGCGAGCCTGCCGGTTTCCAAAATAATTTCTTTACCGCCGACTGTGGCGGTAACGCGAGTACAATCTAATAAACTCATTTTTTTTCTCCTGTGTAAGGAGATTCCGTGAAAAATACCAAGCGATCGGTCCTTTTCACGGACCCTCCGTTACACGACTGCTAAGATAAAGGGGAAGATGCCTTCCCCCTAAAAATTACTTGCGTAATCCAAGTTTTTCGATAAGAGCACGATAACGTTGGATATCGGTTTTTTTCAAGTACGTAAGAAGCTTACGGCGCTGACCGACCAATTTTAAAAGACCTGTACGGCTGTGGAAGTCTTTCTTGTGGTATTTGAAGTGGTCTGTAAGACCGTCAATACGGGCGGTTAAAAGTGCGATTTGAACTTCCGGAGAACCGGTGTCGCCTTCATGTTTTGCGTGGGCAGCGATGACTGCCTGTTTTTGAGCTGTATCCAAAGCCACAGCATTATCCTCCTGTCCATATGAATATGGAGTTATAGGGTTGCCAGCCCCCTCAGAATTTGCCAGAACTTTCTTGAATCAATGACTTTTCCTTCGGCCAATGCGAGCACGTTTCCCTGATAACGCAGAAAAACTCTTTCATTTTCAGTGAAATCCGTATCAGCGGTTTGAACGGGATTGCCATTTTTCACCGCTTTTGCTTCGCGTTCCGATAACTCAATTATCCGCCAGTTCGGCAAAGCGTTTTCCATGGGAATGAGCTTTTCATTGAGTATTTCCGGTTTTTTCTGCAATTCTTCAAGTGTTACGGCATCTTGAAGGTAAAAAGGGTGGCTGTGTTCACGGGTAAGTTCTGTGAGCGTTGCTCCGCTTCCCAGTCGTATCCCCAAGCTGTGGGCGAGGGACCGTATATAGGAGCCAGAACTGCATGTTACCCGAAATCGCATGCAAGGCAAATCCACCCATTGGATTTCAGCATGCGAAATATAAATTTCTTTTGTTTTTACAGGTACTTCTTTCCCCGCACGGGCGAGTTTATACAGAGCCTGCCCGTTATGTTTCGCCGCAGAATAGGGCGGAACTTCCTGAATGCTTTTCCCAAGCCAGTTTTTTACGGCATTCGCAAGCATTTCCTCTGTAATAAAGGAATAATCGTTCTCTTGTACGATTTTTCCTTCAGCGTCCCACGTGTCGGTTATTTTACCGAGTTCCAGTGTTCCGGAATAGGTTTTTTCGCCGTTTTCGAGCAAATATCCCGACAGTTTCGTCGCTTCGCCCAAAAGGACGATCAAAAGCCCTGTCGCCATAGGGTCCAATGTGCCGGCATGTCCAATTTTTTTTTGTCCAAGCTTTTTCAGACGTCCGACAGCAAAGGCGGAGCTCATGCCTTTAGGCTTATTGAGCAAAAGAATACCGTGTTTTTGTTCCATAAAAGATAAATATGTAATAAAATCAAATTGTTAGTCAATATTTTTGATATTGGTCAATAAAATTTTGACACAACAAAAAAACACGTTTTCTAAAAACGCTTTTTCTTTTTAGCCTAAATTTTCGGCTTTGTCCAGTAAAAAATAAAGGATGTTCGGCGGTTAAGACCGGGACTTGCCGCATATGGTATTCAGGATTGATTTCAATAGCGAACAAGAAGCGGGGTATGGCAAAACAGGACGCGGTTTTTGGCGTATGCGGCTCAGTGGGGCAGCTTGGTTTTGCGTTATTTTTCACCGGGAAACCATGAACAGGTTTTTTCAAAACGGCGAAACGCCGGAAAGTATGTTCCGGCGTTTCTTCATATCGATTGGGTATGTTATTTTCCAAGTGTTTCAATTTTAAGGTTCAGTTCATCGGAAATGGCAAGAACATTTTGCAGGTCTTTGCTTGCTTCGGTCATAAGCATTGATGTTTCTTCTGCAATATCGCCAACGGATTTGATTCCGTCGGTGACTTCTATGCTTATTTTTGACTGGGAATGGCTGGCATCGGTGATATGTTCGACCTGAGCGGCATTTTTCTCAACGGTTTTAACAATTTCAACGAGCGAATCTCCCGCTTGGGCGGCAAGCTCCGTTGTTCGTGCAATAATGTTTGCGGTGTTATCCATTATGCGGATATTGTCCCTCGTTCCGGCTTGGATGGCTTTTGTCACTTCATCGACTTCCCGCGTAGCCTGCATGGTTTTTTCCGCAAGTTTGCGCACTTCATCCGCGACAACGGCAAATCCCCGTCCGGCGTCACCTGCGCGGGCGGCTTCAATGGCGGCGTTCAATGCCAAAAGGTTTGTTTGGTCTGCAATATCGGTGATGACATTTAAAATGACGCCGATTCCTTCGGCTTTTTTTCCCAAATTGTCGAGGCTTTGTTTCAGGGCTTCCGTGCTTTCATTCACTTCGGAAATGGCTTCGGCAACACCGGAAACGACACGCTGACCGTTCAGCGCCATTTCTTTGGCATGAGTCGAACTCGCCGCCGCCGAGTTTGCGCTTTTTGCGACTGTCTGCGCACTTTCATTCAGCATCATCATGTCTTGGACATTTTCGCGTGAGCTTTGGTATTGCCCTTCGGCGCCGGTCGCCGCTTGTTCAAGACGCCCGCGAAGTGTTTCAATATAGCCTGCCAAATTTTGCACCAAAGAAGTCAATTGGTTTGAAGCTTCCTGCAGCCCCTGTTTTCTTGAAATTTCAGCTTGTTGGCGGCTTTCTTCCGCTTCTTGTATCGCTTTGGCCGCCTTGCCGCTTTGTTCACGGGCGTCCTGTTCGCTGCGCCTGCTTGTTTCAATCATTTCACGCAAATTGTTCACCATGTGGCGCAGGGCGGCAGCCAGCATTCCCACTTCGTCTTTGGTCTCGATGTCCAAAGAACGGTCAAGGTCGCCTGCCGCGACAGCTTCCGCAAAGGTTACGCTCCGCTGCAGCGCGGAAATGAGATAACGCACAATGGCGAAGAGGATGAGGGTAAAGAGCAGGGTTGAAACAAGCGTGAGGATAATGGTGCTCAGGGCGATGTCATGAATGGATTTGAACACTTCGCCCCCTTGCGCTTTGACGATGACGGTCCAGTTGGATTGTTCGTCCGTTTCATAAAGGGCTATCCAATCCTGTCCGCTCCAGTTGTATTCATATATGCCGTTGCGCCATTTGACCATTTTCGGAGTCAATGATGTGGGGGCTACAGGGACCATGATTTCCGCTCCGTCGGGGTGATACATGATTTCACCCACTCCCGTCGCGACAAAGGCGTACCCCAATTTACCTATGCGGACCGGTGCAACGTATTTGTCAGCCAGTTTGGCGAAATTCACCATAGCCATCAGCACGCCGCGGATTTTTCCATTCAGGACGACCGGCACGGCAAAAGGAACAAGCGCATTTGTATCCGGACCCGGAACGGCTTCACCTATGTATTCTTTTTCCTGCATGGCTTCTTTGAATACGGGGGAGTCTGCTATTGACAAGCCGATGCGGCTTTTGTCCGTGCTTGAAATCACGGTGCCTTTCTCATCGGTGGCATCGATGTAGAGCAACACTCCGTCTTTTATGAGCGGACGGTTTATGAAAGAAATATATACGCTTTCCACGCCCGCTTCATGTTTGTCTTCGGAATAAAGCATGCGCATGGGGGTTACGGTGGTGTTGCTTCGCAAATCCTCTAAAATTTTCTCTTTGAAATCTTTCAGTCCTGTGCTTACGGCGTGCAGGCTCGCTTCAAGGTTCGCCATTACGGCTTCGCGAAGGGCTTTTTCTGAGCTGTGATAGGAGTTCCAGCCGGAGAAACCGAAAGCCAGCACAAAGATTAAGACGGAAGGCATCAAAATTTTTGTTCGGAGCGATAATTTCATTGTTTCCCTCGATTATTTATTGAATTTATTTGTTTTAAAAAACATGTTTCTGCACCATAAATGCAATATCTTTTCGGCCAATTTTGCAAAAAAAATTACGGCATTGCGGCAAGACAATTTTTTCCTGCCGAAATATCTTTTTTTGCATGGGCGGATTTGCGGCAATATAGTATGCCATTATTTAATAATCAATCATTTCAATATCGCTCCACGTCATTTCTTCAGGACAAACGGCTTCCATCATGGCAAGACACTTGTCCATGCGTGAGCGTAAATGCCTTTCTTCATTGCTCAGAGAGATAACCTGCAGACGGAGTTTTGTTAAGGAATTTTCCGTTCCGGCTTCCGCAACGGCGACATTAAAAGTATTTCTCACCTTTGTTTTAAGGCTGTTGGCTACACGGCGTTTCGCTTTGAGATTATCATTGCCGTGCAAGGTATATTCCACGGTCAATACGGCAAAAAGCATGTATTTTCCTTGTTATGAGCGGTAATCAGCGTTAAGGGAAACATAGTCATGAGTAAGATCGGAGGCTTTCAAACGGGCTTTTCCGTTTCCTTCTGCGAGATGTATCTGAATATCGATGTCTTTCTGGTCAAAAAGAGGACGGAAAGCAGCGTCGATATCCATATCGACAGGTTGTCCGTCTTTAAAAATTTCAATTCCGCAGAGGGTCAAGCTGAGTTTGTCAGGATTGAATGGCACTCCCGCACGTCCGGCTGCCGCCACAATACGTCCCCAATTCGGGTCTTTGCCGTATACGGCTGTTTTTACCAGCTGCGAATGTCCGACAGTGCGGGCGATTTTTTCTGCGTCGGCGTCTGTTTTTGCGCCTGTGACGTCAATATGCATAACCTTGCTTGCTCCCTCGCCGTCTTTCACAAGCAGATACGCCAATTCCTGAATTATTTCCGTAACAATGGCTTGCAATTCCTCTTTTTCCAAACTGACGCGGGACAGTCCGCTGGACAGGGCGAAAAGACTGTCATTGGTCGAGGTGTCCCCGTCGACACTGACTGTATTGAAACCCTGCCGCACAGCGTTTTTAATAGTTTCCGTCCAAGTTTCCTTATCGACCTGCACATCGGAAATAAGAACGCTGAGCATTGTCGCCATATTGGGGCAAATCATGCCTGCGCCTTTGGCTACGCCCGCAAAAATAACCTCTTTGCCGTTTTTTTCAATTTTCTTATAGGAAATTTTAGGGAAAGCGTCTGTCGTCATAATGCTTTTGGCATAATCTTCAAGGGTTGCTTCCCCAAGATTCGTTTTCAGTTCATAGCTTGCTTCTTCCCATTTTTCGAGGTTGATATGGGCGCCGATAATACCCGTCGAACCTGTGAGCACGGAACCTTTTGGCAAATCGAAGAGTTCTTCAATGATTGCTTGGCTTTTGAGGCATGTTTGCATGCCTTTTTCACCGGTGCAGGCGTTGGCTTGTCCGGAATTGATCACGATTGCCCGTATTTCTTCGCTTTCCGCCAAATTCTTTTGGGAACATAAAACAGGGGCGGCTTTAAAAAGGTTGGTTGTGAAGCAGCCTGCGGCTACTGTTTTTTGTTCGCATAAAACCAAGGATAAATCTTTTCTCGGCAAATTTTTTTCTCTGAAATCGGCATTGGCGACAGCAAGTGAAAATCCTTTAGGCAGTGTGTGCATTGCGGTGTCCTTGTATATCGGTGTATATCAGTTTGAGTTTTGCGAAAGTGTTGCTTTGGCAATTTTTTTGCTTTCTTCAACGGCAGGTTGGTCGTAAGGATTTATTCCTAAAAAATGGGCGGTCAAAATGGTTGTCATGCAAAGTTCCCACATGATTTTTCCAAAGGCTTGCTCGTCGGTTTTCGGAAAAACCATACTGCACAGGGGAATATGATGATTAATCATGGACTGTTTCGTTCCGTTCGCTTCCGCATCAAGAATTTCGGAAATATTTTTTTCCGCAAGCCATTTCCATTCTTCGGGAAGATTTTTTGAAATGGTGCAAAGAGCATTTTTTTCCATTGCGGAAGCGGTTAAAAAGAGTACGGCTTTATTGGGTTTGCTGTCCAGAAAAAGCTGTAAGATAGAGTGTTGGTCGACAGTTCCGAGAGCCGTGACAGGAGTTGAACCTTGTCCGTTTTTCCCTAAACTTTCAGACCAAAGCTGCCTGAACCAATTATTCAGGCTGCTCCATTTCGGTATGTAATTAAAAAAGATGAGTTCGCTATAACCGTTCGCCATGGTGCTGTATGCGAAATTCGCAAGCTCGAAAAGTCTGGGCAAAGGGTTTTGGCAATTTTCTTGATAGGAGGCGCATTCCGCAAAAAATTCGTTTTTCGCTTCCATCGCTCCTTGGATGAAGCGTTTGTAATCTATGCCCAAAAAAAGGGCGGGAACCAAGCCGACAGCGCAGAAAATGCTGAATCTGCCGCCGAGCAATGCGGGGACAGGCAATGATTTATAATTGTTATCCGTTGTTTCCCGGCGTAAAAATCCCTTTTCCTCATCGGTGATGATAAAGAAATTATTTTGCCATGTCGCAGGAAGCATTTTTTGAAAATATTGCTTGCAGATAAAATACTGGGAAATGGTTTCAAGGGTTGAACCTGATTTGCTGACAGTCAGGACGAGGGTTTTTTCCAAAGGCAGATTTTTCAGGCAGTCAGCCAAATGGCCGGCGTTTACATTGTCAATGACCCATAAATGTTTTTTCATTTGCGCGTCAGGGGTTAAAACATATTTGTCCTGAGGGCTGAAAGCTTGCTGCAGCGCATGGGGACCAAGGGCTGAACCGCCGATGCCGAGCAAGAGCAAATGGTCAAAACGGGCGAAATACTCTGTCAGGTTTTCCAGTTCCGCCAAAAGCTGCGGAATGAAATCAAGGGTGACAAAGGGCAGTTTTTCTTCCTGCAATTTTTCGATGCATTCCGTGATGGCGTGGATGGCAAGAGGGTCTTCGCAAGGATAGGCGAATTTTTCGGAATTATAAAATTTCATATCAGTCATAAAGGGATTTTTTTATTGAAGTTAATGCTTTTTTCAATGTTTCGTCGGAAACGGCATAGGAAATTCTTATGCAGTTCGGTAAACCGAACGCGTCACCGGGCATGACGGCGACTTTGGCTTCGTCCAAAAGATAGGAGCAAAGTTCTTGGGCATTTTTATATTTTTCACAAAAAAGTTCGCTCACATCGGGAAAAAGATAGAAAGCACCTTCCGGTTTCGGACAGAGGATATTTTTCCATGAACTGATTTCCGCATAGGCGAAGTCGCGGCGGCGTTTGAAAGCTTCTCTCATGGGGAGTATGCAGTCATAAGAAGAAGTCAGGGCTGTAACGCCTGCTTTTTGTGAAATAGAACAAATGCTGGATGTAATTTGTCCCTGCAGTTTTGTCATTTCCGTTATCAGTTCCTTATGGGCGAGAGCAAAACCGAGACGCCAGCCGGTCATGGCGAAGCTTTTGGAAAACGCGTTGAGAATTGCAATCTTATCCGGATATTGCTCCCAAAGTTTGCTTGCGCTCGATTGATATTTTTCATCATACACAAGCTGCTCGTAAACTTCGTCGGCGATGATGAATATATCTTTTTCCATCGCCCAGCGGATGATGGTATCCAGTTCTTTTTGCGAATAGCTTACGCCTGAGGGATTGCTCGGGCTGTTTAAAAGAAGGAGTTTTGTCTTGGGGGTAAGGCTGGCGTCCAGAGCGCCGAGAGAAATTCTGTAACCGTTTTCCGCGCTGGAAGGGACAAAAACAGGGTTGGCTCCAACAAGGGCTGCCATATCGGGATAACTTGTCCAGTACGGAACAGGAATAAGCACGTCGTCGCCTTCATTCAAAAGGCAAAGCAGAAGGTTGTAAAGGCATTGTTTGCCGCCGTTTCCTATGATGACATTCTCGTTTTTTGCGGAAACGCCATGGACTTTTTGGTAATATCCGCAAATACCGGCACGAATTTCCGGAATACCCGCAACGGCGGTGTAACGGGTGAAATGTTCATCAATGGCTTTTTTAGCCGCTTCTGCGATATGGGGCGGGGTGGGAAAATCAGGTTCGCCCACGGCAAGGGAAATGACATCGACGCCCCTGTTCTTCAATTCCAATGCTTTCGCATTGACCGCCAAGGTTGCGGAGGGTTTCACCCTTGATAATCTATTTGCTAACTTCATGGGAACTCTCTTCATTTTGTAATGCGTAAAGTTTATGCGTTGTGCGGTAAACTGTCAATACATAATCTTAACTTGGAATATCCATGCGGTCGTTTTTATAAATTTTATAGGCAAGTTTGCAGTAAAAAAAGATACAGATGATATTGACGCCTGACATGAATAAAAAGGAAAATTTCATTGACTGCAAAAAGGCGGGAATGGTTTCGGGGTTTACGGTTTGCTTGCCGAGGTAATGGGAAATAGCCAAGGAAACAATGATTTGGCTGCCTAAAATACCCATGCTTCTTGCCGTGGCGGTGAGGCTTGAAGCAACGGACATGTCTTTTGACGGAATGTCGCGCAGGGAAGAAACCGTGCAGGGCGAATGGAAAATAGCAATGCCGATGCCGGAAATGAAAAGTGTGGCGTAAATGTAATAAATGCTGGAATGCTGGTCTAGATAGGCGGTGCCGACCAAACTTGCCGTGCAGAGAATAAGCCCCGCGATAACAATATATTCAGGGTGTATTTTATCCGCCAGGCGCCCGGAAAAAGGAGCGATGCCGAATTGGGCGGCACTTTTGAAAAGCAGGAAAAACCCGGTCATCAACGGAGTGAAGTTTCTGACTTGCTGGAAATACATGGTCGAATAGTAGATAAAGGCGGTGGTTGCGCCGAAATTGACCATCATGGCGATAAGTCCCAAGGTGAAAGATTTTGCTTTGGTGAAAAGATCAATATTGATAATGGGATATTTGGTGTGTTTTTGCATATAGACAAAAAAGGCGAGCAGAACGAAGCCGAAAGGAACAAGCCAGATAAGGCTGAAATAAATGCTCATGAGTCCTGCGCCCAAGGAAATGGCGCCGGTGCCGAGTCCGAGCATGACAGCGCCTTTTGTGTCAAATTGTTCTCCGTCAAGGGTGCACCATTCAAGGCGCAATGCGTTTCTAAAAAGAATAAGTCCTAAGATATTGGGAATCAACAGAAAAAGGAATAAATACCGCCAAGTGAGGAATGTTGCGATAGCGCCGCCGATAATCGGACCCAAGGAAGCGCCGAGGTAGGAGGCTGAAGTCATAATTCCTAAAATTGAACCGCGTTTATATAAAGGGGTGATATTGACGGCGATGGCGGTGCTCGTGCTGATGAGAAGAGCTGTTCCGATGCCTTGGAATAACCGGAAAATGCTTAAAACGAAAAAGTTGGGGGAAAAGAAAAGCCCGATAAGGGTGATGAAGCAAATGATGAAGCCGAGGGTCAGCATTCTTCGCAGTCCGAAAAGGTCGCTGAGCCGTCCGCCTATGGCTCCGAAATATCCCTGGGAATAAGCGAAAAGCATGACGATAAGGGAAATTGTTGCGGCAGAGGTATTGAAATCCGAAGCGACAGACGGCAAAATCGTTGTCACCCCGCTGTACAGCAAGGGAGAAAAAAAGTTTGCAATCCATAAAGAAACATAAACCCAAAAGACTTTTTCGGGAGGGGCGCATTCTGCTGGCATGACAAATCCTCAATACTGGCTTTTTTATGAAATAAAACTGGAATACTATCGTTTTTATAGTATTCCAGTATAGGCGTTATTAGATTTTTGTCAAATTTCATAAGCAATATTCTTTGTTATGAAAATTCTTTTTTCATGCCTTTATTCCAATCTGTTATCCCAACATGGCGAGAGCGTCGTTCTGTTCGTTTTTGAAGCGGATTTTTGCGGCTTGCTGAACGGCGACGGTTGAGGACGAAAATTTATTTTTTCTGTTTTCGTAAATGTTTTTGATGAATAAGGCCTGTTGTTCCTGCGGTTCTGTTTTGGTTTGGGTTTGAGGCGGATTTTTCGTATCGGTTTCAAATCCTGCCATAAAAAGTTCGTTGCTTTTCTCTTCAAGTTCAGCCTGATTTGTTTTTTCCTGAGGCATGCTCGAGAGGGCTTGATCGATAATCCGCTTTGCTCCGGCTACTCCGTGTTGTACGGAAGTGCTGAATATGACTTCCTTGAGGGCGGGAGAAATGGTGCTGTTCCATTTTTTTCGCACGTAATCCAATACGGGTTCATAATGGCTTTCCACAATGAAATCATGCTCCAATTCTTTCATGCGTTCAGGGTTTTCGGCACATATTTTTTTCCAAGCGGCAGGCACGGCGCCTTGTTTGCCGCCGGTATTCGCGGCGCCGGCTTTTTTCAGCGTGTCAGCCCATTCCGGTTCGTTTTTTTGCAGAAACGTCAAAAAATTGTCAAATGTTCCCGCTTTGGAAGAAAGCTGGTATGTTCCGTAGGAAGTTCCGCCGTGTCTGTCGTATCCGATACTTTGGCTGCCTGTTTCCGCTGATTCGTATTTAATTGCCAGTTTACCTACGGAAAGTTCATCGGCAAATGTGTCGGAAAGCGTTTTCGATTGGGCTGTATCGGTGTGTTGAGGCGTTTTGGTTTGATTTTCCGCACGCTTCGCAAGGCGTGACAAAATTCCTAAGGAGTTGCTGTCCAAAGACATGGCTCGCAGCCCTTGCAGGGATATGCCCGTTTTTTTGTCCAAAGCTAGGGCGGAATGCTGTTCAAGCGCCATACCCCGTATTGCTTCCGTCTTGGTTTCAGGAGGGGCTTGCAGGGTGACTGTTCCGTTCGTATCGATTTTTGCCCCGCGTTCCGTAAGCGTGGGCGGAAGACCGGTATTGCCCTCTTGAAAAGCGGCTACGGCTTTAACAAGGTTTTGGGAACGAAGTTCGGAAGCAAAACCGGAAACCGTATCCATTAATGACTGTTGGGAAAAATTTTGTTTCACTTGTTGAATTGCGGACTGCGGATTGTCTTTGTTTTGCATTTTATTCAGCAAATATTCATTATATCCGCCGCCATGCAGGGGTTGTGATAAACTTAAACTATCGTATGCCATAGAAAACTCGCTTCCATATCAATTTTATCGGGATAATTGCAAGAAACATGCCTTTATTGTATTATATTGATATAATTTGTAAAAATATCAAATGTCAAAGGTTTGACATTTTTTTTGGAAATTATCTGGTTGCGAAAAAGGGAATTTACGGTTATAAGAATTGCTGTTTAATGAATTTTGATTATTTATAGCGGAGGCATCATGTTTGTATATCTGATCGGTGCTGGTCCGGGCGACCCCGGGCTTATCACCTGCAAGGGCTTGGATGCATTAAGCCGTGCCGATGTTGTTGTGTATGATTATTTGGCAAGTGATGTTTTATTGGATAATGTGCGCGCTGACGCTGAAAAGATATATGTTGGAAAAATAGCCGGCAACCATGCCATGAAGCAGGAAGACATCAACGCGCTGTTGGTGGAAAAAGCCAAAGAAGGTAAAATCGTCGCCCGTCTAAAAGGGGGGGACCCTTATATTTTCGGACGCGGAGGCGAAGAAGGAAGGGCTTTGTTTGATGCCGGCGTTCCGTTTTGCGAGATCCCCGGAATAAGCAGCACTATCGCCGGTCCTGCTTACGCGGGCATTCCCTTGACAGACAGGACAGCCGCTTCTTCCGTAACCATTATAACCGGGCATGAAGACCCTGCAAAGCCGGATTCCGTGCATAACTGGGAAGCTCTTGCAAAGGGTGCGTCAACCCTTGTTTTTGTAATGGGCATGAAAAATTTGCCTGATATTTCAAAAAATTTGATACATGCGGGAATGGACCCTCAAACTCCCGCGGCCCTTGTGCATTGGGGAACCATGCCTACGCAGAAATCGTTAAATTCAACGTTGGCGGATTTGCCTGACGCTGCCGTGCGTGAAGGATTTAAAAACCCTTCCGTCATTGTTGTCGGGAATGTTGTGTCTTTGCGTGACAAGCTCAATTGGAATGAAAAACGTCCTTTGTTCGGCAAAAGCGTTGTGGTGACCCGTTCACGGGAACAAGCCAGTGAAATGGTCACCATGCTCATGGCTTTAGGGGCGAACGTCATACAATATCCGACAATCAGCATTGAAAAAATGGAAGATTATTCGCTTTTGGATGCGGCTCTTGACAGGATAGCGGAATTTTCATGGATTATTTTCACCTCCGTTAACGGGGTACGGCATTTTGCACGGCGTTTGCGTGAAAAGGGCTTGGATAGCCGCGCGCTGGCTCATGCTAAAATCGCCGCCATTGGTCCGGTTACCCGGAAGGAAGTGGAAAAACTGGGAATAATTCCGGATTTTGTTCCTGAAACCTTTGTTGCCGAATCCGTGGCGGAGGGACTTTGCAAATTTGCGGTTCAAGATAAGGAAATCCTTATTCCCCGAGCTTTGGAATCCCGTGAAGTTTTGCCGGAAGTATTGGCGAATGCCGGCGCCAAGGTGACTGTCGTTCCGGTATACAGAACAGTCAAAGCTCATGCCCGTAAGGAAGAGCTTGTGCAGGCGCTTGAAGAGGACCGTATCGACTGTATCACGTTCGCTTCTTCTTCCACGGTACGGAATTTCATGGAAAGCATACCTCAAGACGTGCTGAAAAAAGCAGGCAGGGTGCGCTTTGCCTCCATTGGTCCGATTACGACAAAAACCTTGGAAGAATTTGGCTTTAAAGCGGATATAGAGCCTAAGGATTATACCATTCCCGCTTTGCTTGCCGACATTACCGTTTATTTTTCAAAGGAAACGGACATGCAGTCACCCTATTACCAATCGCTTTTGAAAATTGCGAAATAGGAAAAAATATGAGTTTGAAAATTGCTATTCTCGCTTCCGGCAGCGGTACGAACGCACAAGTGATTTTCGAGGCGGTTCGGCAGAAAAAGCTTGACGCTGAAATCTGTATTGTGCTTTCAAACAGACCGGATGCAAAAGTGCTTGAACGGGCTGAAAATTTCGGGCTGCCCCATTGTGCTGTCGACCACACGCTTTTTTCCAGCCGTGAAGAATATGATGAAAAAGTTGTGGAAATTATCAAGGAGCACGGGGCGGATTGTGTTGTTTTGGCAGGATATATGCGTATGGTTACGCCGTTTTTTCTGGCAAGCTTTCCGGAGCGTGTCATCAATATCCATCCTGCGATATTACCTTCATTTCCGGGGGTTCACGGGGCAAGGGACGCTGTGCGGTACGGGGTGAAGTTTTCCGGCTGCACCGTGCATTTCGTCAGCGAAGAAATGGACGCAGGTCCCATTATCATTCAGGCGGTTACTCCCTGTCTGCAGGATGACAGCGAACAAACGCTGCAAAACAGGATACATTGCTTGGAGCATAAGGTTTATGTGCAGGCTTTGCAGTGGCTCGCCGAGGACCGCTTGGAAATTATCGGGCATACCGTGCATGTTAAAGGAATAGGGAAGCAGCAGGCGAAAATCGTGGAAGTGAAAAGCGGGGATATCGGCATGAATGCGCTGATTTATCCTCCTCTTGAAATAGCATAGCGAAAGGGCGAGAAATCGCCTTTTTTTTGTATACGGCATTTGGCAGGTATGGTATGGAATTTTCAAAACAGGAAAAAAACTATTTATTGGATATTGTCAGGTTGGTTTTGACTTCTTGCGTCGGGGCGGGCAAAAAACTTGAAGAATTGTCGTTTTCTGCTGTGCCTGACCCGAAATTGGCAGAAAAATGCGGGGCTTTCGTAACATATCATATTAAAAACGGGAGTGAAAAAGAATTGCGCGGCTGCATAGGGCATATGGAGGGAATATATCCGCTTTGGGAAACCGTTGCGCGCATGGCATATTCCGCCGCTTTTCACGATACGCGGTTTTTGCCTGTTGAAAAGAAGGAACTGCCTTTCATCGATTATGAAATAACCGTGCTGACTCCTTTTGAACCTTGTGAAAAAATTGAAGATATTGAACTTGGCACCCATGGTATTCTTTTTGAATGTTTGGGACGCCGGGCTGTTTTTCTTCCGCAGGTTCCGGCGGAACAGGGCTGGGATAAAACGCAGACATTGGAGTTTTTGGCTTTGAAAGCGGGGCTTTCCAAAAACGCATGGCAAAAAAGCGAAGCAAAGTTCTTCGTTTTTAGGGGTATTGTTTTGGAAAACGGCTTGGAATAAGAAATTTTGGGAAAAAAGACAGCTTGCTAATTTTTTTGATAGCAGGTATAATTTTTAAATATTTATGATTTTAGCAGCTTTCTATGAGGTATTGTTATGAAAGTCGGAAAAATTCTTGCAGGCTTTTGCTTGTGTTTTTCTTTGGTTGGCGTGCAAAATTATGCTCTTGCGGCGGAATCCATGCCGAATACCCCGCAAAAAATCAGCCAGCGGCTCAGTCCTGTCATGGTTGAATTCGAGGGAATAGACAGTATTGGTTCACGTCTTGCGACAAGATTGAAAGAACTGTATAATTCCAGTAACTTATTTCATCTTGAAGGAAATGATGTTCCCAAGTTCAGAGTGCTTATTTCATCTGCTCCGGAATTTGAAACACGCCCTCAAATCGGAAGCGCCTATTCCGTTGTGTGGCTTTTTTCGTTGAGCGACGCAACCTTGCGGCATTATCTTTCCATGGAAGTCGGTGTTGTTTCCGGTGACGATGTCAATGACTTAGCTGCTAAAATTGTGGAAAAGACGGATACTGTCGCAATGAAATATGCGTATCTTTTCCCTGAAAAGAAATAATCGCAACGGTTGATATAGGTTTTTTATGAGTATGGAAGAAAAAAAGATTCTTGTTTTGGGCGGAAAAACAGGAATGCTTGGACAAGCCCTTGTCAAAACCGGGCTAGCCCAAGGCTATGACGTCGCCACGCTTGGACGCGAAGACGGCGATATGACGGATTTTGAATTTTTAAAAGAAAAAATCCGGCAGGTTAATCCGCACTGTATTTTTAATGCTGTTGCCTATACCGCTGTCGACAATGCGGAAGACGATGAACAAAATGCCGTGACAGTCAATAAACGTCTGCCGGAAATGCTTGCGGTCATTTTGAAAGATTTGCCTGTTTATTTAATCCATTACAGCACGGATTTTGTCTTCAGCGGCAGGCAAAGAAATCTTCCTTATACGGAAAAAGACAGCACGGAACCGTTATCCGTATACGGAGCGACCAAATTGGCAGGCGAGCAGGCGCTATCAAAGCTTGATAGCTGTGCGGTTTTGCGTACAGCGTGGCTTTTCGGAGAGGGGCGCAAAAATTTTGTAAGCACGATTTTAAAGTTCGCTCAGGAACGGGACGCGCTGCGCGTTGTCGCCGATCAATTCGGTTCTCCGACCTATACGAGGGACTTGGCTGAAATGAGTTTTCTTATTATGAAAAATCATGGTGTCGGTCTTTTTCATGCCGTGAACAGCGGACAGGCGAGTTGGTGCGATTTGGCAAGCGAAGCTGTGAAGTTGTTTAATTTGCCAACATTTGTGGAGCCCATTGAAACGAAAGACTGGGTGCAAAAGGCTGTTCGTCCGAAGTATTCCGTGCTTTCAACGCAAAAATTGCAGCAGCTTTACGGGTATGTTCCAAGACCGTGGACACAGGCCTTACAGGAATATATTTTTGAAAATATGGAAACATTAAAAATACGATAGGAAAGAAAATGTTTAATATCGGTACGATAAGCCAAGGATTGTATAACAGCGTCAAAGACGGCGTTTTGGTTTGCAGGCGCTTGTTTCCAATGATCATTTCCGTTGTTGTTTTTGTGAAGATCTTATCGGAATTGAATTTAATCGAATATGTCGCCCTGCCTCTTGGACCGGTTATGGAAACCATGGGGCTTCCGGTTGAATTCGGGCTTGTTTGGGCTGCTGCTATGCTTGTCAATATTTACTCCTCCTTAGCTCTGATTCCGAGCATCGTGCTTATGGTTCCCACAGTGACTGTGGAGCAGATGACCATTTTAGGACTTATCATCCTTATTGCTCATAGCCTTATTTTGGAAACAAAGATAGCGGGGCAATGCGGTCTTTCTATGACGGTGCAGGTTGTTTTGCGTATTGCTTCCGCTTGGATTGCAGGGCTTTCAGTGCATTATGCATGTTCGGCTTTCGGTTTTTGGCAGGAACCCGCAGCCGTTCTTTTTGAGGCTAAAACGGTTTCAAATACTTTCATGGGCTGGGTTTTGGGGGAATGCTACAATTTGGTGCAGATTTTCGTCATTGTCTGCTGTGTGATGGCTTTCAACAGGCTTATCAATGTGTTGAGAATATCCGATGCCATAGGCTTTGTTCTGTCGCCTTTGCTCAGGGTGCTCGGAATTTCAAAGCAGGCGACCAATATCGTCATTGTCGGGCTTGTGCTTGGCATTTTGTATGGAAGCGGCGTGATTATTCAAGCCATAAAAGAGGGCAGGATTTCGCATGGTGACGCCTTTACAACCATGAGTTTGATGAGTCTTGCCCATGCCCTTATTGAAGATACCGTTTTGCTCGCTTTGATAGGCGGTTCAATTTGGGGACTGCTGGGGGTGAGGCTTTGCCTTGCCATACTTATCGGCGCTGTCATTAATGGAATATATTTGAAACGGTATCAGCCGACTATGGAAGGAACAGCCTAGTGCGAAAAATTTGGATAAATTGCGGGGAACTTTCGGGAGATATCCAAGGGGCGGAATTGGTAAAAGCCCTTAAAGAAAACCGTGCAGATTTGGAATTTGTCGGAATGGGTGGAGAAAACTTGAAAAATCAAGGGGTTCGCACCCTTTTTCATATAAATGAACTTTCCGTCATGGGCATTTCCGAAGTTATTGAGGCATTGCCGAGGATTTTAGGTTTATTAAAGCGGATTAAGCAGGCGTTATTGCAGGAAAAGCCGGATGCCCTCCTTGTCATTGACGCGCCGGATTTTAATTTTCGCGTAATCGGCATGGCGAAAAAACTGGGTATTTCCGTGTATTATTTCATTCCGCCGAAAGTTTGGGCGTGGAGAAAATACCGTCTGCGTTTTTTAAAGGACAATGTGAAGAAAATATATTCCATTCTGCCCTTTGAAGTTGAATTTTATCGGAAAAATAATGTGGAAATCCAATATATCGGAAATCCGTTGGTGCAAGTTGTCAATGCGGACGCATACCGGCATATCGAGCCTGTTTCCGCCCGAATAGCCCTTATGCCGGGAAGCCGGAAAAGGGAAATCAGCGCGTTGCTTCCTGTTTTTTCCGAAATGGCTGAAAACATGGCGCGAAACAATCCTGATTTTGCGTTTTATCTTATTCAGGCACCGCAATTCAGCGAGGAATTTTTGCGTTCTTTTTGGAAAAGCTCTGTGCCGCTGCATTTCATTCCTGCTGAAAAACGTCATGCTTTCCTTGCAAGCTGTGAAATGGCTGTTGCTGCGTCCGGAACAGCCGTGCTGGAAACAGCTCTTCTTGGTGTTCCGACCATGGTGGCTTACAAAGTGAAACCGTTTTCTTATATGCTCGGAAAATTTTTCGTGCATGTGAAATATGTGAGCCTGCCCAATCTTATTTTGGGAAAAGAGCTTTTCCCCGAATTATTGCAGAACGATGCGAACGCCTTGAACTTGGCGGAAATTGCCAAGACATGGCATTACCATAAATCCGTGCGGGAAGAAATACGGAAAGGCTGCCTTCTTATCCGGGAAAAGTTGGGTGATACGAAAAGCGCAGAGCTTTTTGCGCAAGATTTTATTAAAGAACTTCTTTAATTTTTAAGGGCATGTGAGCTTGACTTAAACTTTTTAACAAGCTAACCTTATTAAGGTTTTATAATTAATAGCAATAAAAAAAGAGGCGATTATGCTTTTTAAAAATTATCAAGTTTTTGTTTTTGATGAAAAAAGTGGCAAAAAGCGTAGTTTTACCATTAAATCTTCTCTCTTTGTTTATTTGTTTGCATGTTTTGTGATGGTTGCAGGAGCTTCCGGATATTTCATTCAGCATTATATCCGGACAAAAGATATTAAAAATGATTTGATTCTTGCAGAAAGAGAAATTGAAGAAAAAGAAAGCCGCCTCGTAGGGATTTTGGCTGAATTGGAATTTTTGCGGGAAGACATCAATAGGATTCGTCAGTTTGATAACCAGTTAAAAATGCTTGTCGGTGAAAAAACAGCCACGGAAGAAAGTTATATCGGCGGTATCGAATCCGATGAATTTAAAGTTGATATGCTTCCTTTGCACAGGCAGGAATTAGCCTCCCGTAAAATTCTCAGTTATATCCGCGACTTGAAAAAAGATTCCCAGCTGGAAGAAATCATTCAGCAGGATTTGATTGTTTATATGAATGAAAGCACCCAAAAATTGGCTGCCATTCCTTCCATTATTCCTTCCCAAGGTTTTATCACGTCACGTTTCGGTCATAGGATCTCTCCGTTCACCGGCACAAGGAAATTACATAAAGGGCTTGATATCGCCGCTGTAATCGGTACGAAAATCATCGCGCCTGCCGACGGCAAGGTTGTTTTCGCCCAAAGTGACGGTGCTTACGGATTGAGTGTCGAAGTCGACCATGGCAACGGCATTATCACCCGTTATGCGCATATGTCCAAAATCAATGTGAAACGCGGCGATTCCATCAAGCGCGGTTCTCTTATCGGTTTGGTCGGAAACACAGGACGTTCCACAGGCGCTCATTTGCACTATGAAGTGATCGTGAACGGTGTGCATACTGATCCCATGGCTTATATCATTGAAAAATAGGATTATTGAAGCTGTTTTATGTTTAGTTATATAGAAGATGTTATTTTTGAATTTTTTAACATGTATTTAAGAAATTCAATCTTTGATGTTGTGCTTCCGTTATTTGAAAGTTCTTTGCCCGTTTTTTTGCTTACGCTTGTTTTTTCCGTGATTTTCGCTGTTTATTGCAAGAAAAAGTACGGTGAAATGATTTACCGCGTATTGCTTTTTATGGGAATGCTCGGTCTGTCCGCTTTTTTCGCCCATGAAGGCTCGCATTTTTTCGCTTTTGAACGTCCGCGGCCTTTTCAGGAAATTGCAGGCACGATGTATTATGATTCAAAAGACGGCACATGGCTGCAAGCGCAATATCCGAGCAGTGAAGGATACCATATTTTTGAGTCTGATATGACACTTGAAGCCGGCGAAATGTTGGATGAAACCGCAGTTTTTGAAAATCAAGTGAAAAACCAAGAAGAAATCAGCGTGATAGAGCGGAAAGTTGTTGAAAACCCTCTCCATGTGGATTTGAAGCAGCTGCATATCAAATTGATTGACGGCTCCAAAAAGCTTTTTCCTTCTTCCGTAATCAGCATCAGCATGGCGGTTGCCGTTGTTATCGCTTTGTTAATGGCAAAAATAAGCCCTTATATTTATTTGTTTCCTCTTCTTATCGGTTGGTCGCAAATTTATACGGGCAGCGCGTATTTGTCCGATTTGCTGGTCGGGTGGTGTGTCGGTATTGTCGCGGTTTTTGTCGCATGGCTTTGTTTCGCATTGTTTTTCAGGATTACGGGTAAATATTTTTAATTGCAGGCGTTACATTGTGTAACGCTTTTTTTACGGCTTTTTTATATAGGAAAAATATAACGTATTGTTAGAGGGAGTATGCTATGGGACTGCATGTTGTTGAACATCCGCTTGTGAAACATAAATTGGGATTGCTCAGAAGCGTGGACACCCCGACCAATGTTTTCCGTGCAATTTCAAAAGAAATTACACGGTTTCTCATGTATGAGGTAACCAGAGATTTTCCGCTGAATAAAAAAGTGGAAAAAGGCTGGGCTGGCCCTGTCGAGGTTGATTACATATCAGGAAAAATGGCGACGATAGTTCCCATTTTGCGTGCGGGCTTAGGGCTTATGGAAGGCGCTCTTGATATGGTTCCAGGCTGTAAAATCAGCGTGGTAGGCTTATATCGTGATGAAGAAACCCTTGAACCGGTTGAATATTATGTCAAGTTGGCAAAAGATATTTCAAGCCGTGTTGCGATTATTTTGGACCCTATGCTTGCGACAGGCGGTTCGCTTATTGCTGCCATTGAATTATTAAAACGCAATAAGGTGAAGAAAATTTACAGCTTGAATCTTGTTTGCGCTCCGGAGGGCGTGCAAAGGGTTCTGGAGAAATTTCCTGACGTTGAAATTTATACGGCAGCCCTTGACGCCGGGCTTAATGAACAGGGGTACATACTTCCCGGGCTTGGTGATGCAGGGGATAGATTGTTTGGAACAAAATAACACGTGAAGATTGCTTAAGGCAATCTTTTTTATGGGGAAAACATGGAAGGGAATGTCTATAATTTTCGTTTCAGAGATGCCATAATCGGGGCTCAAATGCTTTTGGTCGCTTTCGGCGCTTTGGTTTTGGTACCTCTTTTAACCGGGCTGAACAGCAATGTGGCGCTGTTTACCGCCGGTGTCGGAACACTTTTATTTCAAATCGTCACACGCGGGCAAATACCGATATTTTTGGCTTCTTCTTTCGCTTTTATTGCTCCTATCAACTATGGCGTTCAAACATGGGGACTGACGGCAACTCTTGGGGGAATGATCGCCGTAGGTCTTTTTTATATGTTTTTAAGTTTTGTGATTAAGGTGCGCGGCATCGGTTTCATCATTAATCTGCTTCCGCCTATTGTGACGGGCTCCGTAATCGCCGTTATCGGTCTTATTTTGGCTCCGACCGGAATGAAAATGGCAATGGGAATTGCCGGGACGGAACAGGTTATTCCGCAAAGCACGGCTTTAATTGTTTCCATGTCCTCGCTGACCGCGACGGTTTTGGTATCCATTCTTGGCAAAGGGATATTACGGCTGCTTCCTATCATTGTGGGGATTGTTGTCGGCTGTATTGTTTCCGCACTGCTAGGCATACTCGATTTGTCCCCAGTGGCGAATGCGAAGTGGTTTTCTTTTCCGGATTTCACGTTTCCGACCTTTGAACTCGCCCCTATCCTTTATTTTGTTCCTGTTGCCTTGGCACCGGCTATTGAACATTTTGGCGACGTTCTCGCCATTAGTTCCGTCACGGGAAAAAATTTCTTGGAAAAACCCGGCATAAGCCGTACCATGTTCGGTGATGGGATTGCAACTTCGTTTGCCTGCTTATTGGGCGGTCCCCCGAATACGACATATTCGGAAGTTACCGGAGCGGTCGCCCTTACCAAGAGCGTTAATCCTGCAATTATGACTTGGGCGGCTATTGCGGCGATTTTGCTCTCTTGCGTGGGCAAACTCGGGGCTGTGCTTCATTGCGTGCCTATGCCGGTTATGGGCGGAATTATGATTTTGCTTTTCGGCAGCATTTTGGTTGTGGGCTTGAATACGCTTGTGCAGAGCCGTGAAAACCTTATGGAAACACGTAATCTTGTTATTGTCGCCATGGTGATTATTTTTGGCATTGGCGGCATCAGCATCGATATCGGAGATTTCCACTTGAGCGGTATCGGGCTTTCCGCGCTTATCGGGGTTCTTCTCAATCTTATTTTGCCAGGGAAAAAGCAACATCAAATGCCTGTAATGCACCATTGAGCATAGCCTGAGGCATGCGGATACGAGCTTATCAAAAAGCTTGAAAAAAGATAAAATTTTTCTTGACAAAAGCATGGATTTTAGTAAATTGAACTTCTGTTGTTCCCCGATAGCTCAATAGGCAGAGCGGGTGACTGTTAATCACTAGGTTGGCGGTTCAAGTCCGTCTCGGGGAGCCAGAATTTCAACGGCTATCTTGTCTTCCGGCAAGGTAGCCTTTAATGTTTTTTCTACCTTATTTATACCAAAAATCAGAAATCGGCATTTTTGCCAAGTATAATTTTTTTTTTTTTTTTAATAATAAAATCTACCAGTTAAACCACATCAATTCATATCATAATGGATTGAAGAAGCTTGTAAAATCTTTTGCTGGAGTTTTTTCAATAAAATATTTAAACAATCATATGATGTGGAATAGTTTATTGTGAAACAAGGAATAGATTATTTGAAAATGTAATTGGAGTTGACTTTTCTATAAAATATGAAGAGGTTAAAAAATGAAGTTCCAGTTCCTGTATTATGATTATTTTTAGTTAGTTGAATAACTGTCTTCAATTTTCTTTAATTGGTCAATACTGAATTTATAAGAGTTTGTAAAACCTTTTAAAGAAAAAGTTTCATAAAATGTATTTTTTTCAAATCTTTTATTGTAATCAATCATTGTTAATCTTATTGTTTTTCCTGATAAACACATTTTTATGAAATCATACACATTAGGTCGAAAATGAATATATAATGTATTATCATTCATTTCCCAATATCGAATTTTTGTAAGAATTGGAAATCCTTCATCAATTTGAAAATACAGAATAGGTGAAAGACTTAACATACTATCAAATTTATGTTGTGGGTAATACATTAAAAAAAATAAATCTGTATAATGATCACCATTAATAAATAATGTATTAATTGAAACTAAAAATTGAGATTTGATATTATTTAAGGAAGTTGTATACATTAACATACCTGGAATAGTATCATTAGGATATGTAAATGTTGGAATAATATCTTTTGGTATTATATTCCATTGTTCAAATTGTGTAACTTTATAAGTTGAAGGGGAAATTAGATTATGTAAATTTTGCTTAATAAGATATTTATTATAGTAAGTATAACCATAATCAATACTACTAAATATACCTATAATTCCAAAACAACATAAAATTGTAATACAAAATTTAAAAATTTTTTTTTTCATAAGCTTATTTCTTATCTACACATTGAAATATTAGTGTACAGTTTGAAGAAATATTATTGTCATTATTTGTATTTTGAATATTCTCAACAAAAATATCTTTGTCTAGAGAATTGCAATATAATGTTGCTTCTTCGATTGATTTTTTTACTGCATCGGATGGGGCATAAAATTCCGTACTAACGTCAGTTGAAATCATATAGTTATCTTTTCCAATGGACATTACACCTGTTGATTTTGAACAACCTGCAAAACAAATTATAACAAAGAGTAAGATAAAATATTTCATAAAAATTCTCCCCGATTATTGAATAATACTTTTATGAAAATTTTACAAGGATAAAAAAGACTTTCTCTCTCAACGTCTTTTTAAGTTTTAAAATAAGCTTTATACTAGAACAACGTGTTGTTTTTATTGTATTCTTATAGAAAAAAAGAATTGTGTTTTGCCATCGGTTCAGGGTATGCGGAATTTCTGACGTTTTGCATATATAATAAGTTCAGTAAAATCCATTGGTTCTCCTTATTTTCATATAAGGGAGAAAGAAAAATTTAAATCAATGTATTTTTTCTTTCAGTTATTTCTCTTCCTTGTTTTCTTCCTCTTCTTCGTGAGGTTTGAGGCTAAGGACCAAATCAGCGTTATTATTGCTTGTCTGAAAAATTTCCGCGCTTTTTTTATTGAACGCAATGGGCAGAACTTCGTCCACATGGCTGACGAATTTCATTTTTAAGCTGCTTGTTATTTCTTTTGGAATTTCTTCAATATCCTTTTTATTGTCTTTGGGAATAATGACTGTTTTTATATTGGAGCGTTTTGCCGCAAGAAGTTTCTCACGTAAACCGCCGATAGCGAGCACGCGTCCGCGCAGGGTTATTTCACCGGTCATGGCGACATTGTCCTGAACGGCAATGCCAAGCAGGGCAGAGGCTATGGACGTTGCAATGGTGATGCCGGCGGAAGGCCCGTCTTTCGGAGTCGCTCCTTCCGGCACGTGGATATGAATATCGATATCTTTGTAAAAATCGGAACGCAAGCCAAGCAGGTTTGCCCGGGAGCGGACATAGCTGAAAGCGGCTTCCGCGGATTCTTTCATAACCGAGCCAAGTTGTCCCGTGGTTAAAATTTTTCCGGTTCCCGGCATGATTGCGGTTTCAATATAAAGAATATCGCCGCCCACATTATTATAGGCAAGCCCTGCCACAACACCCACTTGCGCGGCAGTTTCCTTATCGCCATAACGGTATTTTTGTATGCCCAAATAGGTTCGCAAATCTTTTTTCTTTACTTGGATATTGGGATTTCGTTTTTCATTTTCAACCATTTTTATGGCTGTTTTCCGGCAAAGAGCGGCAATTTGCCTTTCCAAATTCCGAACGCCCGCTTCTCTCGTATAGGAGCGGATTATCTCAAGCATGGCTGTATCGTCAATATGAAGGTTTTCATTTTCCAGCCCATGCATCCTGCGCTGCTTCGGCAAGAGGAAATCTTTGGCTATGCTCATTTTTTCTGTTTCCAAATAACTGGAAAGTTCGATAATTTCCATACGGTCGCGCAGCGGTGCCGGTATATCGGCCAAGGTGTTTGCCGTTGTTATAAAAAATATTTTTGAAAGGTCGTAGTCCAAATCAAGGTAGTGATCGTTAAACGTATTGTTTTGTTCAGGGTCCAGAACCTCCAAAAGCGCTGAACTCGGGTCTCCCCGAAAATCCGCAGTCATTTTATCGATTTCATCCAAGCAGAATAATGGGTTATTGGACTTTGCCTTTCGTAGAGCCATAAGAATTTTTCCGGGCATTGCGCCGACGTATGTTCTTCTGTGCCCCCGAATTTCAGCTTCATCACGGACGCCGCCCAAGGAAATACGCACAAAATCCCTGCCGGTGGCTTCCGCAACGCTTTTTGCGAGGGAAGTTTTGCCAACCCCGGGAGGACCGACAAAACAAAGGATAGGTCCTTTCAATCCGTCCGTAAGTTTTTGCACCGCCAAATATTCCAAAATGCGTTCTTTCGGTTTTTCCAAACCGAAATGGGCGTTGTCCAAAATGGTTTTCGCTTCTTTTATATCAATGTGAATATCTTTCAGTTCATTCCACGGCAAATCGAGAACCCAGTCGATATAATTGCGCGCCACGGAATATTCGGCGGAAGACGGGGACATGGGGCGTAATTTTTTTAATTCCCGCAAAGCCCGTTCTTTTGCTTCTTCTGGCATGTTTTTTTCACGGATACGCAGTTCCAAATCGTCAGCTTCCGCTTGCGGGTCCTCATTGCCCATTTCTTTGTGAATGGCTTTTATTTGTTCTGTGAGATAATATTCACGCTGATTTTTTTCCATTTGGTCTTTGACGCGGCTTTTGATTTTCTTTTCCAAATCAGCAACAGCCAATTCACTGTTCAGCAATTCATAAACTTTGGAAAGGCGTTCGCCGGTGTCAAGCGTTTCCAGTATTTCCTGCTTTTTGACAAAATCGAGTTTTAAGTGAGGCATGATCGCGTCGGACAATTTGCCGGCATGGTGAAGAGCGGAAATAGCCGCAACATGTTCAGGGGATAATTTTTTATTCACTTTTGAAAAATCATCGACAGCGTCATGAATGGCACGGTACAGGGCTTCCGCTTCAACAGGTGTTGCGTCAATGTCCTGAATTTCATTGGTGATAAGGCAAGGATAATTGTTATTGCCGAAAGCGGCGGGAAAATCATGGGGGATATCCGCGTAATTATGGGAAACAAGCATATCTTCCTTTCCCTCGAGCGTATCCCATGTCGCGCGGTACAAGCCTTCAAAAAGAACTTTGATATTTCCATCGGGCAAACGCATGAGCTGTAAAATACGGCTGACAACTCCGATAGGATACAAATCTTCCGGATTTGGTTTTTCAATGTCGGCTTCCCTTTGTGTCACAAGAAAAATATGTTTCTTATAGGAACTTATGGACTCTTCGATGGCACGGATGGAAATATCGCGTCCCACAAAAAGAGGGGTTATGGAACCCGGAAAAATAACAACTTCCCGTAACGTCATCATCGGAAGAATATGACCATGCGTATTTTCAAATAAACTCATAGCGTCCTCAATGGAAAAATGCCGTTTTTGATACGGCATTCATTATTCTGCTTTGGATAAAAAGAGGGGAGCTTCGTTGTTTTCTATAACGCTTTTGGTGATGATGCATTGTTTGCCTTTTGCCGTGTTTGGCAAATCATACATAATATCAAGCATTACGGTTTCAAGGACGTTTCTTAATCCCCGAGCTCCGGTTTTTCTTTCAATGGCTTTATTGGCGACAGCTTTTAAAGCTTCTGTTTCAAAATTCAGTTCAACCCCGTCAATTTCAAAAAGTTTCTGATATTGTTTCGTCAGGGCATTCTTAGGTTCGGTAAGAACACGCACCAAATCATCAACACCGAGTTCGTCAACGTGGGTGATAACGGGAATACGACCGATAAATTCGGGAATAAGCCCGAACTGCACAAGGTCCGTGGGAATGACTTGGTCAAGCAGCTGGGATAAATTCTGCTCTTTCTTGTTATTGATATGGGCGCCGAATCCCATGCTGTTTCCGCGTATTCTCGCTTCAACCATTTTTTCAAGCCCGATGAACGCGCCGCCGACAATGAACAGGATATTGGAAGTGTTCAGGCGGATAAATTCTTGCTGCGGGTGTTTTCTTCCGCCTTTTGGCGGGATATTGGCTTCGGTGCCTTCGATGATTTTTAAAAGCGCTTGTTGGACGCCTTCGCCGGAAACGTCCCGGGTGATTGAAGGGCTGTCGCTTTTGCGGGAAATTTTATCGATTTCATCAATATAAATAATACCGCGGCTTGCCGCATTCAAGTCATATTCGGCATTTTGCACGAGCTGTACGAGGATATTTTCAACATCTTCACCGACATAGCCCGCTTCCGTAAGGGTTGTTGCGTCGGCAATGGCGAAAGGAACATTCAGGATACGGGCGAGAGTTCTTGCGAGCAGGGTTTTGCCGCTTCCGGAAGGTCCGGCTAAAAGCACGTTGCTTTTTTCAAGTTCTACATCACCGAGTTCCTGTTTGAAAAAAACCCGTTTGTAGTGATTGTAAACAGCCACGGAAAGGATTTTTTTCGCATTGTCCTGCCCGATGACATATTCATCGAGTTTTGCCTTGATTTCTTTTGGCGTGAGCAAATTGATCGATTGCGCCGTATTTTGGAATTTTTGACGTTCGATAATGTGATTGCAGGCGTCAATGCATTCGTCGCAAATGCAGGCACCGTCCTGCACTATGAATTGGTTGGCGTCAAATTCGCTTTTGCCGCAGAATGAGCAGTGCATTCCGTCTTTATTATTACTCATAAAAAACCTATATTAAATCGTGTCTGGAGGTAAGAATATTGTCAATAATACCGTATTTCAGGGCTTCTTCCGCTGTTAAGAAATTATCGCGTTCCGTGTCGGCAGTCACTTTTTTAATGCTTTGCCCCGTGTTTTCCGCCAAAATGGAGTTGAGGTCCTTTTTCATACGCAGAACTTCTTTCGCATGGATTTCAATGTCCGTCGCCTGACCTTGATAGCCAGCTGAAGGCTGGTGTATCATGATTTGGCTGTGCGGAAGGGCGAAACGCTTGCCTTTTTCGCCGCCCGCCAAAAGAAACGCTCCCATGCTTGCGGCTCTGCCCATGCAAAGGGTCGTTACGGGGCAGGCAATGAATTTCATGGTGTCGTAAATCGCCATGCCTGCGGTGACAGAGCCTCCGGGAGTGTTGATATAAAGGCTGATTTCTTTTTCAGGGTCTTGTGATTCTAAAAAAAGGAGCTGGGCGCAGATGAGGGAGGCGACGGTGTCGTTCACTTCTGTGCCAAGCAAAATGATACGGTCTTTTAAAAGGCGTGAATATATGTCGTATGCTCGTTCGGTACGACCGGTGGTTTCAATGACCATAGGAATATTCATCGGTATTCTCCTTGAGGGCTTCATACAAATACCCGCAGACAAAAATTTTTGCCTGCGGATAAATGTATGCTTAATATTGAAGGCAAATTTTTGACTTTATCACAATATAATATGCAAAAACTTTGCCAAAGAATTATTATTTTACTTCTTCATGTTTTGCTTGGTCAAAAATCAAATCAAGGGCTTTACCTGCCATAATTCTTTCCTGAATATCCGTTACCATGCCTGATTGGAGAACATGGTCGCGAACCTGTTCGTATTGCTGACGCGTTTCCATGGCGAGCTGGCGGACATACATATCCACTTCCTGACCTGTGACAGCGATGTTTTCACGGAATGCGAGGCTGAGAAGGAATACATGGGCTTTTGTCTGGCGTTTTGCGATGTCTTGCCCTTCTTCTTTTAAGGAAGCGAGTGCTTTAAGCATTTCTTCAGGGTCTATATTTTGCTGACCCAAGTGGTTTCTCGCTTCCATCATGTAGTTTGAAAGGGATTTTTGCACCATGCTTTCAGGCAGTTCATAGTCGTATTTTGCGGTAATGCTGTCTAAAAGTTCTTGCTGCGCTTTATTTCTCACTTGAGCTGATTTTGTTTGCTTAACTTGGGCTTCAATCATTTGTTTCAATGTTTCCAAACTGTTGAAACCGACTTTTTTTGCAAATTCTTCATCAAATTCAGGAAGAATTTGTTTATGGATTTTATGAAGTTTGATTTTTATGTCGATGGTTTTGCCGCGCATGCTTGCGTCCGCGTAATCATCGGGGCAAACCATGGTGCCGCTGACTTCTTCACCGGCTTTGGCTGTGCGGACGAGTTTGTCGATTTCCTTATTGGTGGTATCTTTGTTGTCGGAAAGCTGCATGAGGAAATTTTGAGCGCCCATGCCGGCAACGGGATTTCCTTCGTATGTTCCTTCAACGTCGACCAAAAGCACATCGCCGTCCATCGGGTATCTGTCTTCGTTCATGTCTTCAAGCGTCGCCATGCTGCGGCGGACTTGAGTTGTGAAGTTTTCGATTTCTTCCGCGCTCACTTCGTCTGATTCGACTTTTACGCTGTATTCGGAAAAATCTTTCGGCAAATCGATTTCAGGAAGAATTTCAAAAGAGCATGTGAAAGAAAATTCCTTGCTGCGTTCCAGCTTTTGCGGTGTTTCTTTGTCTTCAAAGTTCACACGGCTGATCGGACGGATTTTTTCATTTTCAAGAATGGTGTTGATATTGGTGTTGATGAGGTTTTCTGTGGCGTAATTGTAAACTTCGTCAGAAAAGCGTTTTTCAATGACGGAAGCGGGAACTTTACCTTTGCGGAAACCATTGAGGCTCAAGCTTTTTCCATATTCGCGAATGGTTTTGTCAATGGTTTTGTCAACATCGTTCGCTTCGACTGTTACGGAAATTTTACGTTTTGTTTGGGAAACATTTTCAATGGTGTGGGACATTCTGGGACTCCTTATATATTGTGCCGGAAGAGGTGGCACTCTTTGGAGCCTTCGACCGGTCAAAGAATTTAATGGTACGAGAGAAGAGACTCGAACTCTTAAGGAATGCTCCGCTAGATCCTAAGTCTAGTGCGTTTACCAATTCCGCCACTCTCGCAAAGCAAATTGCAAAGGATTATTTAATACATAATCGCATATTTTGCAAGTTATTTTTCAAGAAAAATTTTTCTTGTGATTTTGAAAAAATCTTTGAAAGACAAATAAAAATTTGAATAAACAAACTGTAACATATTGGTATCATAAGTAATTATTAAATAATAAATCCTTGAAAAGATATTGATATTGCATTATCATAAGAATTTGAATGAGGTTTTTATGGAATCTATAATTCAGCGCCTTGATATCAGAAGGCAATTAATCGCGCTTACTTTTCCTATTTTTATTGAAACGCTGCTTATCATGCTGGCGGGGTTTGTTGATGTTTTCATGCTAAGCCGGGTTTCAGATTCCGCTGTTGCGGCTGTCGGGCTTGCAAACCAAGTCCTTATGCTGGTGTATATGGTTTTCATGATCGGCGTGATGGGGGTGACTGTTGTTTGTTCGCAGTATATCGGGGCGAAAGATGAGCACGGTTTTGTAAAAACCATTTCCGCCGCTGTCGCATATAATATTTTTGTGGGTATTGTGACCGGAATATTTTTTACGTTTTTTACGCCGGAATTGATTGTTTTTTTGGATACCAGAGCGGAATTGGTTGACAATGCCACCGTTTATTTTGAAATCGCGGGCGGTTTTTCCATTCTCGTTTGTATGAATATGACCTATTCGGGCATTATGCGGAGCTGCAATCTGGCGCGCTATCCCATGTATGTTTCCGTTGTTGCAAATATTTTAAATATTTTTGGCAACTATGTGTTGATTTTCGGGAAATTCGGTTTTCCGGAACTCGGGGTGCAGGGGGCTGCCATTTCAACTGTTTTTAGCCGCGTTGTCGCGTGCAGTTTGCTTTTTTACGCGATTAAACGGCAGAAGGTCCGTGATTCCATTTTCAGGAACATGTTTCCGTTTCCCATGGATAAATTACGCAAAATTATGAAAATCGGTCTGCCGGGAGCGGGGGAAATGTTTTCTTACAGTCTTTCCCAAACCGTTATCGTGTATCTTGTGAATAAACTGGGTACGGAAGCGTTGGCGGCGCGGACCTATCTTGTCAACATCATTACCTTTATTTTTTTATTTTCTCTGTCGTTAGGGCAGGCGTCCGCCATTATCGTAGGGCAGTTGGCGGGCAGGAAACGCAAAGATGCGGCTTTGAAGCTTGGAAGCTTCAGCTTGAAAATAGCTGTTTCCGTGTCTGTCGCATTGTCTTTCTGCTTGGCTTTAGCCGGGGGGCGGGTCATGCCGCTGCTTACTGATAATGCGAATATTATCGCCCTTTGTTTGACTATTTTGTGGATAGATGTTGTGCTTGAGGTGGGCAGGGCGGTGAATATTTTAGGCGGCAGGATGTTAAGCGCCGTCGGCAATCCTGAATTTGCGTTCGTGGTCGGGGTTATCGTCATGTGGGGAGTCGCAACGCTCGGCGCTTATGTTTTCGGTTTGTATTTGGGTTACGGGCTTGTCGGCATGTGGATTTGTTTCGCTGCCGACGAATGTTTGCGGGCTGTTTTCATCTGGCGCCATTGGGCAAGCCAAAAATGGGCGAAAAAAAGCCTTATCCATGCAGATTGATGCTGAAATTATTTTTTATGATATGGTAGGAAAAATTTTATGCTTGATATTATTTATAAAAGAAAAAGCATACGGCAGTTTTCACCCCGTACTGTAACCGATGAGATTATTGAAAAAATCATTCGGGCGGGAATGCAGGCGCCTTCCTCCGGAAACAGCCAGCCATGGGAATTTGTCGTGATCAGAAACAGGAATACGTTACGGAAAATAACGGAATTTCATTCCTATTCTCAATGTTTGAAAATGGTTAATGCTGCGGTTGTTGTTTGTGCAAATCTGTCACGGGAGATTTTTAAGGGCTTTTGGGTGCAGGATTGTTCGGCTTGTGTGCAAAACATGCTTTTAGCTGTTGAAAGCATAAAAGGTGAAGATGATTTGGAGCTTGGTTCGGTTTGGCTGGGAATATATCCGGTTGCGGAACGGGTCGACGGTTTGAGAGAGCTGCTGTCTTTACCCGAAGATGTTGTTCCTTTTGCGGTTTTGCCTGTCGGTTATAAAGGGGAAAAGAAAAATAGCACCGATAATTTCAAGCCGGAACGGATACACCTTGAAAAATGGTAAAAAAAAAGCTGATTTTTATTGTGTCAGCGGGAAAAGCAACATATTGCAAAAAGCGGATAGCTGCTTTTTTTTGAAAGCAGGACTTTTCACTTTGCAGCAAGCAATGTTTGTTGGCGCCTGAGTCGGTTTTATCAATAGTTTTGTTTGATGATTTCCAAAACTTCCTTGTCAGCCGGGCAAAAAGCGTAGTTGTCGATTTCTTCGGAACTGATCCACCGAATATCTTCGTGTTCAAGCTTTTGCACCGGACCTTTGATTATTTTTGTGTGATAGATGAAAAGATTGACAATGATATCTTCGTATTCATGGGAATTTTGATAGAATAAACCGCTTGGTTCAACTTCAATGGCGAGTTCTTCCATACATTCCCGCTTTAAAGCTTGGATATGGCTCTCGCCTTGTTCGACCTTTCCCCCTGCAAATTCCCAAAGCAAAGCGCGTGCTTTTGTTTTCGGGCGTTGGCAGATTAAAAATCTGTTTTGTTCGTAAATAAAAGCGGCAACAATATTAAATATCTTTTTTGTGTCCATGGGGTCAGAATGTGTCATATTTTAACTATGGTTGAATTGTTGTAAAAAAAAAAAAAAATGGGTATAAAAAAAGTCCACTTTAAAAAGTGGACCTTTCAAAAGAATTTCGGCAAGCTTATTCAGCTGCTGTTTCTTCACCCAAGTGGGATTTGTCTTCAGAAACAACTTTCACGGTGAAAGTCGGAATAATGTCGGTATGCAGTCTTGCACGGACAACGTGTTCGCCGAGAGTGCGGATAGCGCCGTCAAGCAAAATGTGGTGACGGTCTATTTCAATGCCTTGTTCGTTCAAAAGTTCGCCAATCATGGAAGTTGTGACTGAACCGTAAAGCTTATCGTTTTCACCCACACGCATTTCAATGGTAAGAACGAAATCTTGAAGTTTTTCAGCAAGAACGCTGGCTGCAGCACGGATTTCATCCATACGGGCTTGAAGTTTTTTTCTTTCAAGTTCAAATGCGCGGAGGTTCGCAGGAGTTGCGAGCATCGCCAAATCTTGAGGGATAAGATAGTTGCGTCCGTATCCCGGTTTTACTTCGACAATGTCGCCCAAATGACCCAAATTTTCAATGTCGGCACGAAGAATAAGTTTCATAATCTACTCTCCTACCCTATATGTTGGTTTTCTTTTTAACATCACTGGAGTGAGCAGTGGTGTAGAAAAGAAGCGCCATTTGACGGGCACGTTTGATTTCTGTTGTAAGCTGGCGCTGGTGTTTTGCGCAAGTGCCAGTAATGCGGCGGGCAACAATTTTACCGCGTTCAGTAATGAAGTCACGCAAAATATCCGGACGTTTGTAATCAAGAGGAAGATCCTTGTCGGCACAGAAACGGCAGAATTTGCGGCGAGGTGCGAATTTTTTACGGAAAGCCATTATGCAACCTCCTCTGCTTGATCGCTTAAGCGAACTGTAATAAATTTGAAAATATTGTCTTGGATACGGATAATACGTTCAAGTTCCGCAACAAGCTGATTAGGTGCGTTATACTCAAAACGAACATAAAATCCGCGCATTTGCTTACGCACGGGGTAAGCCAAATCTTTCATTCCCCATTGGTCCACTAAAAGAAGTTTGCCGCCTTCACGGTCGATGACTTCGCTAAGAGTGGCAATGGCTTGTTCGCGCTGTTCCACGGTCAGTTCCGGGGAGAAAAGCACGAGTGTTTCCATTTTACGCATAGTACTCTCCTTTCGGTCTATGGCCTTTACTTCTGTAAAGGCAAGGTTGAGCGATATTTATAGGTTGTCTTGATTATTAAGTCAAGCAAAAGATTTATGAAACCGCTCTTTTGCCGATTGAAAAAAAATTAAGTTTTTGATAGGTTGGCTTATCGTATTGAGGACTGGATATGCATTATTATTTTTATGTGATATTTTTTCTTTTCGGTTTGGTTTTTCCTTGTGAGGCAAGGGAAGAGATTCATGTTGGATATCGCTCCATTTCCACTTGGAACTCAAGGGAAAATGTTCGGCTTGATGTTGGGGTTTGGTATCCGACCCGTAGTGAAGAACGTGACTATGTTATGGACGAATACCATGTTTTTGTCGCCAAAAACGCCCCTATGTTCCGTATTGTCGACGATGAAATCGCGGGACCTTCTTTGCGGGAACACGAAAAAATCAGGAAAAATGCCGAAATCAACAAATTGCCCAAAAAAGAGCTGCAGGCGCAGCTGGACGCCGTTCCTATCCCTTATAAAAAATATCCCTTGCTTGTCATTTCGCACGCTTCCGGCTTGACTCGGTACAGTTGTCACACCTTGGCGGATTTGTTGGTAAAGCAGGGCTATATTGTCGCCGTGCCCATGCACAGCGAGGACAATGTCCATAACATGCGTATTTTTTATTCCGCAAAATCGATGTATCAGCGCGCCAAGCAGTGTTCTTTGGCTGTTGACTTGTTATTGATGGATAAAACGTTTTCACGTTTCATTGACAGCGGCAAAATTACCTTTATGGGCTTTGGCAGCGGAGGAACGGCAGGGCTTTTGCTCGCGGGAGGAGAACTTTCCGCAAATCGTTGGCTGACGTATTGCGATGATTTTGAAAGCATAGAGTCTGATTACAATTCGCTGTGGACATTTGACGTGACAAGGCTGGAAAAAAATCTTTTTTGCCAGTATCCGATAAAAGCGCAGGTGCAAAATTTCGCTTTAGGTTTGCAGCGTTCTGTCGAAATACAAAACTTGGAAAATTTGTTTTTTTATAATGCCCTTGATTCCAAAAACGAAATTTTGCAGGAAGTGCATACTGTTTTGGATTTTCAGGTGAAATGGTCGAAACGGAATAATCCCAACTTGTCAGCGTATATTTATGAACCGCCTTTTCTGATTCCGTATCTGCCGCCTCTGCCTACCCAGTATACCTATGTTGATACGAGGTTCAAGCGGTTTATTTTTGTTTCACCTGCTTTAACCATGTTTTTTGATTTGAAACAAATACAAGATACGGATTTGAAATTTTGCATTGTCGGTCTTGAAAAAGATTATTTCAATACGCCGGAATTTCAGCCGCAGGATTTGTATAAGCAATTAGGCGAAGAAAACGCCCGTTATCATTTGATTGAAGGTGCTGATTTGTGGTCCACGCAAGCCCCGTGTTACGGAACGCAAATGCTTGTGGAAATATGCAAAACCGTTACTGATGAAGAACGCGAGCAAATTCTTGACAGATTATTCGCCATCACGTATTCGTTCATTCCTCATTTTGAATGATTATTTTCTAATTTGATACGTTGCTGGCGACAATGGTTTTGCCGATGCCGAAGGCTTTTGCTTTAAATTCTCCAAGTCCCCGGTATTCGCGGAGCATGGGCACATAAGCAAGAACGTCCAATTTTTCGGGATCGGGCAGTCCTTCCGCATTGAGAGCGGATTCTCGGATTTTTACGTCCATGATTTCCCCGATGAAAAGGGTATGCGTGCCCACATCGCAGGTTTTTATCAGGGTGAGTTCAATCACAACGGGGCATTCCTGCACATAGGGTGCGTCAACATGTTCGGCAGTGACAGGGGTAAGTTTCGTCCTTTCGAATTTGTTTTCTTGGGCGACGGAAAAAATACCGCAATAATCGACTTCGGGAAGAATTTTCGTATCCGGAATGCTGAGGGTGAACGCTTTATGTTTGAGAATATCCTTATGGGTCTGTCTGCTTCCGCGTACGGCGACTGCAAGGGCTGGAGGCTGAGCCGAACAAGGGCAGCTCCATGCGGCGGTCATGATATTGGGAATTTTATCGCCGCCAGGGGAGTCATGATAAGAACCGACCAAAACGATGGGACAGGGGAGAATAAAGTTTTGTGAACCGATGGATTTCAATACGTCAGTTTCTGACATTGTTTTTCTCCTTGGGTGTTTTTTGGGCAATATTGACAGTTTCTGCCTGAGGAGCGGCTGTCTGCCTGCTGAGTTTCGCCAAAGCCAAAATCGTATGGGCATAGGCGGTTGAATAATTATAGCGTTTCAATATTTTTACTTGGTTCTTAAAGGCTATGTTTTTCTGTTTCCAACCTTGCTTATGTAAAAAATTCGCAACACTCAAAATCGCATCGGCAGGTTCGAAAAGATTTATTTTACCGTCATTGTCAGCATCAACGCCGAAACGTTTGATATTGCTCGGCATGAACTGTCCATATCCGATAGCGCCGTAAATGGAAGACGGAATCTTGCTGACATCTATATCGTTTTGAATTGAATAGCGCAGAAGCGCCTTGAGTTCTTCATACGCCCAGTCTGCCCTTGCGTTAATTTTTTCGTGCAGGAATTTTTCTTGCTTGGCGGTAAGCGAAAGATTTTTGGTATAGTTGGGAAGCATGGATAATTCCGTTGAAATACTCATGCTTGCAAGCATGGAAAGAGGTGTGAATTTTCCTAAAAATTTTCCATGCCATGTTTCAACATAAATCAAAGCGGAAATGATTTCTTTCGGAACAGCGTATTTTTTTTCCGCCAAAATAAAATATTCTTCGTTTTCATCAAGAAAATTTTTGCATTTAAGGGCGTTTTCCTTTGTCACATATCCGTCATACCACGGATAGGGTACGCCTAATGCATTTGTTTTAGGTTTTTGTTTACCCGGCTTTTTTTTGCTTGTTTTTTTGGGGGCAAAATTGGCTTGATACAATTCTTTCACTTTGTTTCCCATAGGTTTTTGGGAAAAAGCGTTTTGAAGCTGCAAGAAATATTGTTCCAAATCCTTTTCGGAAAAACCGTCACGGACAAGGCGGGCATGCAGGTTGTCCCAAGTTTTGTCATGCTCCGTGTTGTGTTTTTGCGGTTCTGCGGTGTTTTGCCCGTTTCCTTTTGCGTCTGCGCAAAGAAAGGAAAAAAATATGAGAAAACAAAACGGTATTATCCAGAATATGCGTTTCATAAGAGTTATTGCCGGGTTAAAATTTATGCAGCACCCATGTGACTTTGCCCAGAAGCTTTTCCTGCAGGCTTTCAAAACTGATGATGTTTTTGGGAAGTTCGGGATGTTCGAAGCAAAGGGTGTAGGTGTTGTCGGCGATGTTTTGGAAAATTCTTCTGAAAATTATGCCTTCCTGCGGTAAGTGAAGCGCATAAAGTTCTCCGGAAATGACAGGCATTGTTTCTTCGTTCTTTTTGGCGGAAATTCCGACAAGCGCAAGGCGGGGTATGCTTGGGTCCATGCCGTTTCCGTTATGATTGAAAACGTGGCTTGTGCATTTTTGCAGGTTTTTCGGCAGAACGACTTCATCAAGGGTTTTAAAAGTATAGCCGTCCGGTGTTTTTTCGCAAAACGTGTCATAAACTTTTGCCATGAAGCCGCGTGAAACGTCTTCCAGAACAAAATGGGAATTCTCTTCGTCAATGGTGGCAATGCCGCGTAAGTACATCGGTTCTTTCTTTTCTCTCAGCCAGTCAGGGTTTACGCCAAACCTGTCGTAGAGTTTTATAAGCCAGTCGGAGGGGACGGATTGCCTTCTTTTGGCATCGGAAATGCTCGATTGGCTGATTTCCAGAATGCCCGCCAAATCTATTTGCGTCTGGCAGTTGGCTACGAATAAAATACGTTTATATATTTCATTAAAAGTTCCCATAGGTTCTCCATAGTTTTACTTGATATGTTTGAAAAGCGGATTGTCTGTCGTAACAATCATTTTGGTATTGTTTTCAAAGGAAAGCTTCATAGCTTCAAGACTGCGCTGAAATTCAAAAAAGTCCGGGGATTTTGTATAGGCGTTTGCAAAAATTTTTGCGGCTTCGGCATCGCCTTCACCTTGGATGATTTGTGCTTTTTTCTTTGCTTCAGCCAAAATAAGCGCACGCTCCTTATCCGCTTTTGAGCGGACTTTTGTCGCTTCTTCCGTTCCTTCGGAACGGTATTGACGGGCTTGGCGTTCACGTTCCGCTCTCATCCTGTCGTAGATAGCCCTTTGGTTTTCAGGGGGCAAGTCCGTGCGTTTAATCCGCGCATCAACAACTTCAATGCCAAATTCCCTCATTTGCGTGGATGCCTGCTTTGTAACGGAATCCATAATATTGGTCCGTTCGCTTGAAACAACTTCCGTGAGTGTGCAGCGTCCGACATGGGCGCGCATTTGTGAATAAACAACAGCGTCGAGGCGTGTCTGGGCGTTTGGAATCGTACGTACGGTACGGTAAAACTGCAAAGGATTGATGATATGCCAGCGGGCGTAGTTATCAAGCACAATGGTTTTCAGATCGCTGGTCAGCGCTTCGGCGGGTCTTGCGTCGTAGTCCAAAATACGTGCGTCAAAGCGCACCACGCTGTCGATAAAAGGTATTTTAAAGTGCAAACCGGCTTTATAAATACGGTCTTTCGGTTCGCCGAGCTGCAAAATTATGGCTTGCTCCGTTTGGTGCACGATAAAAAGGGCTTGTGAGCCGATACCTAAAATAATAACGAGCAATATTATGAAACTGGGGAGTTTGTTATTCATTAACGTGTACCTCTTGCGTTAGGGCGGGCGGAATTTGCAGTTTGCTGCGAGGAGTTTTGGGAAATGTTGCCGGAAAGAAGGTCTTCCTCAAGGGAATTTGGCAAAGCTTTTTCCAAGCTGGAAGGAGCGCCGCTTCCCATAGGAATGAGAGGCATGATTTGGTTTGTTCCTTCATTGGGCAAAACCATTTTTTCCATTTCCGGGTTGCTGAGCATTTTTTCCAAACTTTCATAGAGCAAACGTTTTTTCGTGATGTCCTGCGCTTTTTCATATTCGGCAAGAACGGCAAGAAAACGTGCTGTTTCCCCTTCCGCATGGGCGATGCGGGTTTGCTTGTAAGCTTCCGCCTTATTGACAATTTCAGCCGCCGTACCTTGTGCTTTCGGCAAAATATCCTGCCTGTAAGCTTCTGCGATATTGATGAGGCGCTGTTTGTCTTCCCTTGCGCTTGCGACATCTTTAAATGCTTCCTGCACGTCTTTCGGAGGCTGCACGTCCTGCATCTGAACGGCGACAACCTGTACGCCTACTTGATAACGGTCTAAGATACTTTGCAAAAGTTCCGTGACATTGTTTTGAATTTCAACACGTCCGCCGGTAAGTGCTGAGTCCAGGGTCGTCCGCCCGATAACTTCGCGCATGGCGGCTTCAGCCGCTTTTTTTACAACAGCGTCAGGTTGGGTGACATTGAAGAGATAATCAAACGCTCCGTCAGGTTTGATATTGTATTGGATATTGAATTGAATGTTCACGATGTTTTCGTCACCTGTGAGCATTGAGCCTTCATCATCGATTGCCTGCGTTCTTCCCTGTTGGAAAATATCCGCGTTTTGAGCGGAACGGAAGCCTACTTCCGCTTGGCGGACACGGGAAACATTCGGAAGGATAACGGTTTCGATAGGATAGGGCAGGTGGTAATGAAGTCCTGCGGATTCCGTTCTCGTATAGGCGCCGAAACGCAAAATAACACCTGCTTCATCAGGTTTCACGATAAAAATGCCGGAAGCGAGCCAAACAAGGACAAACAGAATGAAAACCCATTTTATTCCGGGCAGCTGGGCTTTTTTTAAAAACTCGTTCGGCTGTTTGCGGCTGTGATTATTGCCGTTGTTGTTGCCGTTATCGCCGTTATTTCCATTGTCGTTGTTATTCGGCTTATTTTTTTTGAAAAATTCTTCAAAATTTTTCTTTTCCGTTTCAGCATCAAAACCGAAATCTTCTTCAGGTTCCGGAGTATTGTTTATTTTTTTTCCAAAATCCCAAGTATTTTGCTGTTTTCTTTTTTCTTGTAATTTATCCCAATCCCAATTCATAGTTTCACTTATGGCAAAGCCTGTTTAAAATGTTAATAAAAAAATATAAGTTTGGAAGTTAGTAGCATACTTTCATTTAAAAAGCTAGTCTTTTATGGGTGATTAAAAAGCTGTATTTTTTTGCCGTTCTTGTTTATATTTTTAAAAAATTGGAGAATACAGCAATGAATATACAAAATATCGGTGCCATTATTTTAACCCATAAGGATATTGAAAAAACGGTCGCTTGTTTAAAAGCCGTGCATAAGCAGGTTGAATTGCCTTACCGCATTGTTTTGTGCGACAACGGTTCCGGAAACGAATATGCGGATGTCATTTTGGATGAATGGATACAAATCGCAAAGGAACAAAATCTTGATGAACCCGTTGAAGTGTATGCGACGGATACGTCCAGAGCAAAGCTCGTATTTCTGCGTTTGGAAGAAAACAAAGGTGTCGGCGGCGGATTTAATGAAGCCCTGCGTTTTTTGCTTTATGATATGGAATGTCAGGCGTTTTGGGTTATGCACCATGATACGGAGCCGCAGTCTTACGCGCTTTCCGCTTTGCTTGAGCATGCGCAAAATGAAAAGAACGATAAAATCGGTTTGGTCGGAACAACGCTTATTTACAAAGAAAGCGATTTGCAAGAATGCGCCGGAGGCGGATATTGGCGGAAATGGGCGGGAAAGGCAAAAAATCTGGATTGCGGTTATGATAAATATTCCCATTCCGAGCATGCGGAAGTTGTGCAGAAATTGGATTATGTCAATGGCGCGTCGTGTTTGATAACAAGGGAGCTGATCAATGCCATAGGGCTGTATGAAGAACGTTTTTATATGTTTTATGAAGACGTCGAATATGGATTAAGGGCGAAAAAAGCCGGTTTTTCATTGAATTGGGCCCCGGGAGCGAGGGTATACCATCATGCGCCCAATGCGGAGCAATTGACTCCTCTTTTGAATTTGACGGAAGAACCGGAACTGACGGCTGACGTTGATTATTTATATATGCGAAATCGTTTTTATTTGCTGAGAAAGCAAAGTATCTTGGCATATTTTTTAGGAATGGTTTATATTCCGCTTTTATTTGTTTCAAGAAATTTTAAGGGGCAAAAGGGAAGATTGGGATTGATTGTCAATGCAGTAATGGACGGATTGAATAAAAAAATGGATAAAATTCACGGTTAAATTCTTTTATGAGAGTATAAAAAGTTTTATAAACCTTAAAAGAACATTTTAAAAATTAAAAATAAAAGTGATTATAAAGAATGATAAAGAGAAGCAGGTATAAAAAAACAGTGCTTGCTTTTTTTATTATTTTAAAATGAAAATTTGAAATAAAATATGTTTTATATTGTAAAATAGTAAATAAAAATTTATTATAAAAAAAAATATTTATATGAAAATATCATATAATAAATCAATTATAAATAAATAACAGCATAAAAAAATACATATTTATTTTATACTATATTCATAGTATTCATATTTTATAAAAAATACATTCATATAATCATTATACCTGTGTTGACAAAATTAAAAAAAATATTCATAAGAAATCAACAGTTATTTTACCCAACTTATTTTATTCAAGGTTTTTTATGAAGGTTAATGGCAAATTCGTTCGGTTGGCAAAGCCTCTTTCCCTGCAAGAGTATTTGGAACGGGAAAAGTACGTCGCCGCGCATGTCGCTGTTGAAAGAAACGGTCATATCGTTCCGAGGGCTGATTTTGCCCGAACCATGCTCGGTGATGAGGATTGCCTTGAGATAGTGGCGTTCGTGGGCGGAGGCTAAGCCGAAGCGTATTCGGAAAGGTTTTGCGGAAAGATTTATGGATAAGAAGCAGTATTGTTTCGTGCAGGAAAAAAGGCACGGTAAGGAGAAACAAGCGTTGTTCGCAAACGCCCATGTGGGAATTGCGGGGCTTGGGGGGCTCGGCTCGCATGTGGCGGTCATGCTTGCCCGTTTGGGGGTCGGAACATTGACGCTTGTTGATTTCGATTGCGTTGACGAAACCAATATCCACCGTCAGCATTATGATTTGGCGGATATCGGCAAACCCAAGACACAGGCTTTGCATGAACAGCTTATGCGCTTCAATCCTTTTGCGGCATATCGCTGCCGTCAGGAAAAAGTTGTTCCGGAAAATATAAAAGATTTGTTCGGGCAGTGTTCCATTGTTTGTGAAGCTTTTGACAGGGTGGAAGAAAAGGTCATGCTTGTTGAGAATGTCTTATGCCGGCTGCCGGCAGTGTACATAGTGGGCGGCAATGGCATGGCGGATACGAAAAGCGCAAATTTGATGAAAGTGCGAAAAGCCATGGACCGTTATTATGTTTGCGGCGACGGTGTCAGCGATGTTGCGGATTCCTGCCTTTTTGCGCCCCGTGTGGCGCTTTGCGCGGCAATGCAGGCGACGCAGATCATGCGGCTGATATTAAATGAAAAATCTCTTTGAGGTGGAAAATGCAGGATACGTTCAAATTAGGCAATCATACGTTCAGTTCACGTTTTATTTTAGGTTCGGGGAAATTTTCTTTGGACATCATCAATGCGGCGGTGCAGGAAGCCGGTGCGCAAATCATCACCTTGGCTTTGCGCCGCGCCAATATCGGCGGCATAGCGAATATTTTGGATTATATTCCGAAAGGTGTGACCATTCTGCCCAATACGTCAGGGGCGAGAAATGCGGAAGAGGCTCTTCGCATAGCCCGTTTGGCGCGCGAATGCGGCTGCGGCGATTTTATCAAGGTCGAAGTCATCCATGAAAGCAAATATTTGTTGCCGGATAACTATCAAACGGCAAAAGCAACAGAACTCATGGCAAAAGAGAATTTCGTGGTCTTGCCGTATATGTATCCGGATTTAAATGCCGCCCGTGACATGGCAAATGCCGGCGCCGCAGCAATCATGCCTTTGGGCGCTCCCATTGGTACGAATAAGGGCTTGGTGACAAAGGAATTTATTCAGATTTTGGTTGATGAAATCGATTTGCCCGTTATTGTCGACGCCGGTATCGGCAGACCATCCCAAGCCTGCGAAGCAATGGAAATGGGCGTGACCGCCATTATGGCGAATACGGCTATTGCGACGGCCGGCGATGTTCCGGCTATGGCACGCGCGTTCAGGCAGGGTATCGAGGCGGGCAGAACGGCGTTTTTGGCAGGGCTTGGCAGAATAAGGGACAAAGCGGATGCCTCCTCGCCTTTGACAGGATTTTTGGATGAATAGGGGCTGAAAATGAGTTTTAAATATTTGCCCAATATGGAAAAGCTTGAGGACCACAGCATGCTTGAGCGCGTGCTTGGGGAAACGGCGGGCGTCGATTTTGACGGTTTCACTGCCGCAGACGTGCGTGAAGCTTTGAAAAAGGATTATTTATCCATAACAATACGCGATTATGCGGCGCTGCTTTCTCCTGCCGCGTCGGATTTTCTTGAGGAAATAGCCCGGAAGGCGCAAGTTGAAACCCGGAAGCGTTTTGGAAACACCGTTTGTTTGTATACTCCCCTGTATATTGCGAATTATTGCGCAAATAACTGTGTTTATTGCGGATATAATTGCAAAAATAAAATACAGCGGGGTAATTTGAGTTTTGAGGAAATCGAGGAGGAACTCCGCTCCATTTCCGCAACCGGTCTGCAGGAGATTTTGCTCTTGACGGGTGAACACAGGGTTAAATCTTCCGTGGAATTTATTGCGGAAGCATGCAAAACAGCCCGTAAATATTTCACTACCGTTGGGATTGAAGTGTATCCCATGAACAGCGGCGAATACCGGATTTTGCATGAAGCGGGCGCCGATTTTGTTTCTGTGTATCAGGAAACGTACAATCCGGAAAAATATGATGAAGTGCATTTGTCAGGACCGAAAAAAGTTTATCCTTACCGTTTTTATGCTCAGGAGCGCGCTTTAATGGGCGGCATGCGCGGTGTCGGCTTCGGAGCGCTGCTCGGGCTTGACGATTTTAGAAAAGATGCCTTTGCAACCGGACTTCATGCCTATTATGTACAAAAAAAATATCCTCATGCGGAAGTTTCTTTTTCCTGCCCCCGTTTACGTCCTATCGTCAATGATGACACCATCAACCCCAAGGATGTGCATGAAAGACAGCTTTTGCAGATTATGTGCGCCTATCGTCTGTTCATGCCTTTTGCAGGAATAAATATTTCCACGCGTGAGGGTGCTAATTTCAGAAATAATGTGATTAATATTTGCGCGACGCGTATTTCCGCCGGAGTGAAAACGAGTGTCGGCGGGCACAGCGAAGAAGAAAAAGGCGACGCGCAGTTCATTATTTCCGACGACAGAAGCGTTGATGAAATTGTCGAAAAAATTCAATCCCTCGGTTTGCAATCCGCCATGACGGATTATTTGTATGTTTGACGATTTTTGCTGTTTGCCGCGGCATATAAGGAAAGAACCTGTTTTGTTCCGGAAAAGCAAGACAGGTTTTCGCGCATGAAGGGAAAAATGAAAAAACTTATTTGTATCAGCCAGAAAGAATCGTGCGCGGAAGATTTTTTCGTACGTACGGAAAAAATTTTAAAACAAGGTGTGTTCGCCTTTATTTTACGGGAAAAAAGTTTATCTGCCGGAGAATATGAAGAGTTGGCTTTGAAGCTCTTGCCCGTGGCTAAAAAATATTCAAGCCCTTTCTTTTTGAACGGGCACTATGAATTGGCTTGCGGACTCGGGCTTGGAATACAGCTTTCTTTCCAAGCTTACCGAGAATTGAGGGAAAGCCCCGTGCCGGTGGGTATTTCCGTCCATAGCGCGGAAGAAGCGGAATATATTGTGCGGCATCCTAAAGGCATTTCTGTTTCGCACATTCTTGCGGGGCATGTTTTTCCTACGGACTGCAAGAAAGGATTAGCCCCCCGCGGTTTGGAGTTTTTATCTTCCGTTTGTAAAGCGGTTGATAAGAAAATACCGGTTTTCGGTCTTGGGGGAGTAAGTCCCGATAACATGCCGGCTCTTTACGGGACCGGGGCTTATGGCGGTGCCATTATGAGTTCTTGTATGAAAAGTCCGGATATAGAAGAATTGTTTAAAAAATTCGCAGCGGTATGACGTGTATTTTGAGAGCCAAAAAAAACTTCCTCGGCAGAGGAAGTTTTTTTCTATTAAAAATTATTTGTTATCGAAGAAAATCGGCAGGTCGTTTCGTCCCAATATGCTCGTCTTCCTTTCTTCTTCGGTCAACGTGATCCAGTGCGATTTGGAGATGAAGTAGAAAATTATGCCCATGGCTATCCAAATCACCATGATCCAGCGGGACGGAGCGCTGATATAGGCGGGCGAACCGGGAATTAAAAGCAGAGCCATGCAGGCGACGGAAGTAAACGCTCCAAGCCATGAACAGATTATCGGCGCTTGGGCGGAACGGGCATGTTTCAATACTTTGATAGCCGTCAGGCAGGTGAAAAGGTAGGCGACAGCGGTGCCGACGGAAGACATGTCAACAATCCAGCCTACAACGGCGCGTCCGGCAAACGGAGTGAGCAAAACCAAGCAGATTGTGAAGAGAATGGCTTTATACGGAGTGCGGTAATACGGGTGAATATCCCCGAACCATTTTGGCAGGATATGCCCGCGTGCCATGCTGAGAAGCAATCGTGTTGTTGCGACATAAAAACCGTTGATACCGGTGCATACCGCGCCAAGAACGGCACATGCCAAAATAACGGCGCCTAGGTTGCCGTAAGCCATGCGGCACACTTCCCCGGTTGCCCATGCGGTTTTTCCGGCATTTTTCAAATTTCCCATTTTTGCAAGCATATCAGGATACGGCATAGCGGTAGATACGGCGAATGTCACCATGGAATAGAGAATGCCCCCCCAGATAATGGCGAAGATCATGATTTTTTTTGATTTGTCAGGGGAGAAGTTAAATTCTTCCGAAGCTTGGGGAACAGTATCAAAACCGACAAACAGGAAAGGCGAAATTGCGACAATGGAGAGAATGGAGAGGATAGGAGCTCTGCTTTCCGCAAAGACCGGTGTTGTGTTGCTGAGCGCGAAACTGTCAATGGTGAATGTGCCGAAGAAAAGAAGCAAAATGCCTGCGCTGAGCATAAAGGCGAGGATGACTTGGAATGTTCCCGCAAAGCTGATACCGCGGTAGTTGAGTATGCCGAAGAACAAGACTGTGCAGATCATCAGGATGACTTCACCCGTGTAAATTTTCCAGCCCGCCAGCGTGTAAAGCTCTCCCACCTCAAAGACTCCCGGAAGGAGGAAGCGGCAGAGAAGGGCTAAGGCGGAAATGTTGATGGCAATAATCGAAATATAGCCAAGCACCAATGCCCAGCCGCAAATGAATGCGTTGGTCGGCCCGTAACCGATATAGGCATAGGCGTATTCGCCGCCTGCCACTGGGGCGTATCGGATCATGTAGCTGTAAGAAACAGCGACGAAACAGAGCAGCAATGTACCGATTGCGAACCCGATCAATGCCGCAAGAGGTCCGGCTTCCGGCAGGAATTTGTCACCGGGTAAAACAAAACAGCCCCAGCCGACAATAGAGCCTAATGCCAATGCCCAAACTTGGGTGGGAGAAAGCGTTCTTTCCAATGAAACATTTTGAATATTAGCCATAATAACCTCTCGATTGGTAAAAAAGTATCAAAAAAATGGACGGTAAAGGCTAAAGGGAAACCTTTCTCTCCGGATCGTTCCGGAGAGAAAGATTGTTAAAGACCGTATGAAGCGAAATCAGGAAGCTACGCAGGAACGGACGGAAGCGTTTTGCGGTTTGTGGTCCGGACCTTTCGGATGATGGGTGCGGACAGTGATGACTTTATTCTGCGTGAAGAAGTCGATGCCGTTTTTGCCCTGCGCTTTATTGGTGCCGATGAGCGAGCCCTTAATGCCGCCAAACGGAACGTATGGATGAGGAGCGCAAATGCCGACGTTTACGCCGACCATGCCGACATTGGCTTCACGGCTGAACGTTTCCGCATAATGCATATTTTGGGTGAAGATACAAGCGCCGTTGCCAAATTCTGAACGGCGGACAAGTTCCAAAGCGTCGTCCATATCGGCGACTTTAATCGTTGCGACAAGAGGACCGAACACTTCCGTGGTGAAAAGCGGGTTGCACGGGGTGACGTCTTTGATGATGCTCGGTCCGACAAAGAAGCCGTTTTTATTTTTTTCCGGCAATGGAATATTTCTTCCGTCAAGAACAAGCTGGCAGCCTTGACCGTGTTTTAAAGCAATATCGATATAGTTATGGACGTTTTGCACTGCTTTTTGGGAAATGAGCGGTCCCATATAAACATCCGGATCAAACGCATCACCCACTTTTACGGTTTTGGCGGCTTCAATCATGCGTTCAAGAACTTCGTCATAAATTTCCGGCACAGCCGCGACAATGGATCCCGCAAGACAGCGTTGTCCCGCGGAACCGTAGCAGGAGTTGAGGTAGTTGGTAATGAAGACGTCCATATTCGCATCTTCCATGACAAGAAGCATGTTTTTCGCTCCGCCGAGCAGCATGGAACGTTTTGCGCCTCTTGCGCAGCCTTCCGCCATTTTTTTAGCGGTCGGGGTTGAGCCGACCAAGCAAACGCCCGCTATTCTGCTGTCGTCATACCATGATTCCGCAATGTCGCGGCGACCGTGGATAACGTTGACAACACCGGCAGGAAGCCCGGTTTCCATAAAGATTTCACACATGATTTGCATGAAGTACGGAGATTGCGTGGAGGGTTTGAAAATGAATGTGTTGCCTGCCGCAATGGCGTAAGGAATGAACCAGCCGAAAACAAGCGCCGGGAAGTTGAACGGCGCGACACCGCCGAATACGCCTAAGGATTGTTTGATGACGCGGGCGGAAATATTGTTGGCGACTTGGTCTAAGTATTCGCCCTGAATGGTTGAAGGAACACAAGCCGCGGATTCCAGAATTTCAATGACACGCTGAACTTCGCCGCGGGCTTCGGATATGTGTTTCGCTTGGTCGTACGCGATCGCTCTGGCGAGTTTTTCGTGGTTGTCAACCATGCCTTGGCGGATTTTGTAAATATACGTCATCCGTTTCGCCACAGGGAGTTTGCTCCATGTTTTGTAAGCTTCATCCGCTATTGCGATGGCTTCTTTCGCCAGTTCGGAACTTGCCATGGGCACTTCGCCGATCACTTCGCCTGTTGAGGGATTGTAAAGAGGTTCGGTTTTAACACCTGTTTCCTCTTTCCAAGCACCGTTGATATAATGTTTGATTTTGAGATAAGGGAAATCAGACATGGTTCAGCCTCCGTTTTTTTTTGTTGATTTTTATGTGTCATAACTATAAATCACGGATAAGACCCGTGCTTTTTTTTCACCATGGCTCGCCCCGGAATGCGGAGTGTCCGTATCGATATAGGCAAGGTCGCCTTCCTGCAGTATCTCATCATTCAAAAGGAATTGCCCTTCAAGAACAAAATAGGTTCTTTCATCGTTTCCCGTGACATGAATGGGTGTGAAACTCGGTTCCGTTATATAGGCACGCATTTTGCGGTTTTTGATTGTTGTCGGAAATTCGAAATGGCTGTAATCCTTTTCCGGTTGTTCGCGTTTGATTCTTTGCGCTTTTCTGATGATATTTATATGGTCGTTCTTTTGCGGTTTTTCCTCATAGAGCATGCCGATTTGAATTTGCAAAGCCCGTGCGATTTGCAAAAGAACGGAAAAGGTGGGGTCGTGTTTTCCGTTTTCAATGCGGGAGAGATAACCCTGTGAAACGCCTGAAAGCTCCGATAAGCGGGTAAGGGTGATATTGTTTTTTTTTCTTAAGCTTTTTATTTTTTTGCCGAGATTTTTTATTTCTTTCATAGCGTGCTCTTTGAAAAAAATGTATGTATTGTAATTAGTTATTTATATAATATTCTTATAAGAATATTATGTCAACAGTATTTTTAAAATATGCATGAAAAAATGAAATTTAAAAATGTTTTATTCTGTCAATAAATAAGAAATGGTTGAAAGAAATATTTTTCGGTCTGAATATTCTTATATGAATATTTTAATTCAATTTTTATAATGTTACAATATAACTATATAAATTAATATGATAAATTTTGAAATATAAAGAATAATATGTGACGGCACGAAAAATCCCCTCCCATAGGTTTGCCTGTGAAAGGGGATGTTGTTTTGGAAAAATACGTTTATTGCCTAGAAATCAACTTTTGTTCCGTAGTAAGCGCATTTCAGCACTTTTTCCATTTCTTCATGGTTCGGCTGGCGCGGGTTTGAAAGCGTGCAGGCGTCTAAAAGGGCATTTTTAGCAATATCGGGAAGTTTGGCTAAAAATTCGTCTTCAGGAACCATGTCGTTTTCATAATCTTTGAGGCATAACGGAATGTTTAACGCCTTGCTTAAATTTTGGATTGCATCGCAAAGTTTTTGCACGGCTTCTTCCGTTGTTTTGTATTCAATGCCCCACAAAGTCGCAATATTGGCATAACGTTTTGCCGTTGCGGGATTTTTAGCGTTGTATTGAATGACGTAAGGCAAATACATCGCATTGGCGGCACCGTGGACAACATGGCCGTTTTTGAAAACAGCGCCGGTTTTGTGAGCCATGGAGTGGACTATGCCAAGCAAGCCGTTGGAAAATGCCATGCCGGCGAGGCATTGCGCATAGTGCATTTGTTCCCTTGCAGCCATATCGCCCTTATAGGATTTTTCAAGGTTGTCTTTGATAATATCAATGGCTTTCATTGCAAGAGGGTTTGTGAAAACACTGTTTGCGGTGGAAACATAGGCTTCAACGGCATGGGTGAGCGCGTCCATGCCCGTATGGGCGGTGAGCTTTGGCGGCATTGTTTCCGCAATGGCGGGGTCGATGATGGCGATGTCCGGAGTGAGGTTGAAGTCAGCCAAAGGATATTTGATACCCTTGTCGTAGTCGGTAATGACGGAGAACGCCGTTACTTCCGTCGCTGTTCCGGAAGTTGAGGGAATAGCGATGAAGCGCGCTTTGGTGCGAAGGGCCGGCAAGCTGAAAGGTTTGACGGCGTCTTCAAATTTTGTGTCGGGATATTCATAGAACAGCCACATGGCTTTTGCCGCGTCAATCGGTGAGCCGCCGCCGATGGCAACAATCCAGTCGGGTTCAAATTCGCGCATGGCTTTTGCGCCGTTCATAACGGTGGTGATGGATGGGTCCGGTTCGACATTTTCAAAAAGCAATGTTTCAAGTCCCGCCTCTTTCAGATTATTGACAACCTTATCCAGAAAGCCGGCTCTTTTCATGGAACCGCCGCCGACAACAACGATAGCTTTTTTGCCGTTAATGGTTTTAAGCTCGTCAAGAGCGTTTTTTCCGTAATACACATCACGGGGTATGGTAAATCTAGCCATAATGAAACCTCCATAAACTTATACGAGTTTAAAGAAGACTACATTATTTCGGCAAGACGGGCAAGCACTTTTTTAAATTATGCGGAAAATGTTCCGGCAGTGCGTCAGCGGGGAGCAAATTCGATAAGGGTTTTATAGAGGTTTATAGGAACGATAGGCTTGCCTATGTGGCTGTTGAAGCCGCTTTGCATATAAAGTTTCTTGTCTTCTTCCAATACGTTTGCGGTCATGGCGATGATGGGGGTTTGGATTTTGAGTTCCTGCCTGATAATTTTGGTCGCGGTAATTCCGTCCATATCCGGCATTTGGATATCCATTAAAATAACATCGTAGGTTTGGTCATGGATTTTTTTAATGGCTTCAAGCCCGTTGCTTGCGGTATCGACGATAATTTTCTTTTTCTTCAATAATTCCGCGGCGATAAGCGTATTGATGGGATTATCCTCAACCAATAGGATCGATAAGTTTTTCAATATGTTTTCATCATATTCATTGAGGCTTTCCTGGTTCGTTGTGACTTTGTCCTTATTGAATTCAAGAGGAATTTCCAAAGAAAAGTTTGTTCCTTCGCCGACTTTGCTCGTGCAGGATAATTGACCCTCCATCAGCGAGGCGAGGTTTTTGGAAATGCTGAGTCCGAGCCCTGTTCCGCCGTATTTTCTCGTGGTTGACGTGTCAGCCTGCATGAACGGCGAGAATATTTTTTCAATTTGTTCTTCCGTGATGCCGATACCCGTATCCATGACTTCAAAACGGAGCAGAACTATTGTTTTGTCGTCAATGTCTGATTTGGAAATTTTGCTTATTTTTAATGTGATAGACCCTGTTTCGGTGAATTTATAGGCGTTATTGATGAGGTTGTTGAGAATTTGCGTGATGCGTATGGGGTCGCCAAGCCATGAGTCTTCAACTTCCTGCTCTTTATCGATAATATAGGTGATTCCTTTCTGTTCCATTTGCAGGCTGAAGAGATTATGGATATTTTTAATAAGCTCGTTCAGAGAAAAAGGAATATGCTCGATATGCAGTTGTCCCGCTTCGATTTTCGAATAGTCCAGAATATCATTGATGGTATGCAGCAAAAGGGTTGCGGAAGAAAGACCTTTTTGCACGAAATCATCATTTTTTTCATCGATTCTGATTTCTGCCAACAGTCCGAAAACATTGATGATTATATTGAGCGGCGTACGAATTTCGTGGCTCATTATGGCTAAAAAGTCGCTTTTCGCTTTTGCTTCCCGCTCTGATTTGAGTTTTGCCTCGATAAGTTCGGTCTGCTTCTTTTTCAGCTTGTTGAACATTGTTTTTTCTTCCCTGAGGTCACGGGCATAGCTGATAATGACATTCGTATTCTTATAGTTGATCCGTGTGAACGTTATGTGGCAGGGAATGAGGTTGTGCTCCAAATCCTGGTGCAGCCATTCAAAGGTTTTATAGCCGCTTTGAAAGGATTTTTTGAGCAGCTGCAAATGCTTTTCAGTGGAAAGCTGTCCGTCCGGCTGATAAATGGGGTTCAGTTTTTCAAAGTTATCGATAAATTCTTGTTTGGTTTGGAAATTGAAGAAACGGGCGGATTCGAAGTTGCAGTCGATAAGCTTGAAATCCTTATCCCAAATTGTGCAGCAAAGAGGGGCGGAATCGAGCATGACTTGGATTCTTTCTTCCTGTTCTTTTATTTTCGCCTGCATTTCCAATTCCTTTTGGGAGTTGAACGCATAATAGATATAAAAATTCTTGTTGAGATACGTAAGGTAAATGGCTGTTACCTGGCAAGGGATGGGAGCCCCGCTTGCGTCAAGAAAAATCCATTTGAAACTGGAAATACTTTTTTCTTTGATAAGTTCGTTTTTTTCGGCGATAAAAAGTGAAAGAGGCTTTTCTTCCTGTTCTTTCGCGAGATATTGCCTGAAATTGTTGATAAACTGTTCTTCATTTGACAAATCGAGCAATTCCACAAGCTTTTTGTTGCAGTCAATGACTTTTCCGTTATCATTGAAAATAATGCTGACAAACGGCATGGAATCGACGAGCAGGTGGATATATTCGTCAATATCTTTTATTTTTGAAGACTTGTAGCCTTGCCGTAATTTGATGAACATGAACGTAATGGTGAAAAAGAAAAGAAGAGCCGCAAGCGAATGGATGAAAGCGAAATTGATAGGCGAAAAATTCGGCTCGACATGCTGCGTATTATTGATAATGGTATCGTATGTATCGGTGATAACGGCAAGACTGTCCAGATAATTCTGGGAAGTAAGAACGGATAAGGCTTCATAACGGCTGGTGTCGTCGTTTTTTAAGGCTTGTATCGCTTTTTGCTGAAAGGCATGCTGTAATTCAAGTTCGGCATACATTTCAAGCAGCTGCTGTGTATATTCCTTGTCGGCAAGGTTGGTTTTTATGATATCCGCAAGTTTCAGGACTTTCATGTGGAAGAGGTTGTTATTGCTCCGCGGGCTTTTGCCGAGCATTTGATTGGTGATATTCGTGTAATTATTAAGATAATATTGGTCTTCCGTGCGGATATACATTTGGGAAAGTTGGTTGAGCTGTACGCTTGTGAGGTATATTTCATTCAAAATGCCTACGGTGACAAAATGTTCGCTCTGCACTTCGAAGAAGGTCTTATTTTTATGGACTTCGTATAAAAGATAGAAATTGAGAATGAAAGACAAAAACAAAACAGTTACGGTGATTCTGAAAAATGTTTTATTCATGGTTATCTCTGATTATTATGATTGGATAAGGTTTAAAAAAGAATCCACGTCGAGGATGTATGTCAATTTTCTGTTGTATGGTCCGGTAATTCCTTGCTGTTCGAGAAATCTTAATGTCTTGTTCAGAGTTACCCTGTGCACGGATAAATGGTTGGCGAGGTCCTGCTGGGTGAGTTCCGGAACGGCGTAAAATTGTTTCCTGTTTTCCGAAATATGCATTTTTTGATACAAATACATGCAGATACGCGAAGAAAGTTCCGAAAAGCTCAGGCAGCAATTCTGATTGATGTTAAGGCGGACTTTTTGGGAAAGGTTGCGGAGAATGGAAGTGACGATGAGCGGGTCTTTTAATAAGACGGAATACACGGTTTCGGCTGAAAAAGAATATAAGACGCTCGGTTTTGTGATGACAAAAAAACTAAGAGTGGGAAGTCCGTCAAAAAAAGGTCCCTCGCCCAAAAGACAGGGGGCGATGCCGCGCCATAGGATTTTTTCTTTTCCGTCATTGGAAAGGCGTATGAGCTTGACTTCTCCTGTCTGGAGCAAATAGAGCTTGTTCCAAATTTCACCGCTTTCAAAAAGTTCCTGTCCTTTAGCGCGTTTTATTTTAACTGCCAAATGGAGATATTTGTCCCATTCCTGCATATTCGATGAAATCTGACTGAACTCATGAATTGATTTCTCTTTGTCTTTATCCATTTTCCCCCCTTAAAAACAACATACATTAAAAAAAAATAAATAAAAAGATAAAAATGTAGCCGGCACTACATTTTTTTTTTAATAAATCTGTTTAGATAGAATTAATGTGAAAAAATGAACACATCCAATCACTCTTTTCATAAGGAGAAATCATTATGGCGCAGACAACGGAAAAAATACTTAATGGCAAATCGGCTTTGAAGTGGCTTTTTTGCCTTATCGTACCGGCTATCGTGTATTTTGCATTGCCCATTGACGGAAAGACATTGACCCATGAAATGGCGATGTTTTTGGCTGTGACGATTTTTATGGTTTGCATATGGGGCTTCGAGCTTGTCAACGATACGGCGACCGGGCTTGTCTTGCCTGTGCTTTATATGGCTCTTTGCGGTGTTCCCGGTAAAATCGCGTATAATAACTGGCTTGGCGATGTACCCAATATCGTCATCGGCGGTTTTATTTTTTGTAAAATTTTGCAGGATACCGGTCTTGGAAAACGGGTTGGTTTAGGCTGCATGAAGCTTATGGACGGTTCGTTCATCGGAACCGTTTGGGGACTTATGCTTGCGATTTATATTATCAATCCGCTCGTTCCCGCGGTAACGGGCAAGGGTGTCATTTTTTGCGCCATCGTCATCAGTCTTTGCGAATCCTTGGATTTCAAGAAACAGTCACGGGAAGCGACAGCTCTCATGCTGGTGGCGTTTTTGGCTGTGACAAGCTCTAAAAACGGGTTTTTAACCGGCGGCGGGGATTTGGTTATTGGAATGAGTTTGGTTGACGGCGTCATGGGCTTGAAAACGAGCTGGCTTCAGTATGCCGGCTGGAATTTGCTTCCCGCAACCGTTTTTACGGTTATGAGCGTCGCCATTGTTGTTGTTTTGCTTCCGAGCAAAGTGAATAAGGAAGAACTTCGCAGGGCGCTGTATGCCCGTTATGCGGAACTCGGACCTATGCGCAGGGATGAAAAAACCGCAACGGTGCTTCTCATTGTCACCCTGATAGTTTTGATGACGGACAAATGGCATGGACTTACTCCCGGCATGGGGCTTGTTTTTCTTGCCGCTGTCAGTTTTTTACCCGGAGTGAGTCTTATGGACGGGCAGAAAATCAAAGAAGTCAATTTCTGTCCCATTTTCTTCATCATGGGGTGCATGGCCATCGGCAGCGCAGGCAATTATCTGAAAGTGACCCAATGGATGGCGGACAGCACTTTCGGTTATATGGAAGGGCTCGGTATTTATGGCGCAAGTGTCTGCTCGTATGTCGTAGGGGTTATCGGAAACTTTATTCTGACCCCGCTTGCCGCAACCGCCTCTTTTTCCGCTCCTCTTGCCGAACTCGGGGTGCAGATGGGGCTTGAACCGAGAATCATGTATCTTTCTTTCAAATATGGGTTCGATAATTATCTGTTCCCTTATGAATATGCCGTTTTGCTTATTTTTTACGGTTTCGGCTATATTCATTTCGGAAGCATGGTCAAGGTGCTTGCGGCAAGAATGATTTTGACGGTTCCCTTCTTGCTTGCCGTCGCTGTGCCATGGTGGCAGTGGATTATGAAATAATAAAAAAAATAAATCATACAGAATTGGAGGTATGTTATGGGTCATCCTACTATTTATCCTACCGGTGTCACGATTTACAATCCGGAAAAATGCTGGAACGGTTTGACTGTTTTTCAAGGTCAGGAAGTCGGCGCTGTCCTTATGGATATGAACGGGCGCGAGCATAATGTCTGGAAAGGCGTGCACGGATTTCCCAATAAGATTTTCCCCGGCGGTTATCTTGTCACAAGCCGCGGGCGCCGCACCGGCAAATATTCCGTGCAGGACCAGACAGATGTCGTGCAGCTTGACTGGGACGGCAAGGAAGTTTGGAAATTTGACCGCAATGAATACATTGAAGACCCCGGATACGAGCCCCGCTGGATGGCGCGCTATCACCATGACTTTCAGCGGGAGGGAAGCTCCGTAGGCTATTACGCTCCCGATACGGCGCCAAAATCTTTGGAGGGCAACACGCTTATTCTTTGTCATAAAAATATTCGCAACAAAAGAATTTCCGACAAGCTTTTATTGGACGACGTGATTTTGGAAGTCGACTGGGACGGGGATATTGTTTGGGAATGGCGCTGCAGTGACCATTTTGAAGAATTCGGTTTCAGCGAAGCCGCTAAAAACGCCCTTTGCCGCAATCCCAATTATCGCCCTACGCAGCCGGAGGGCATGGGCGATTGGATGCATATCAACTCCATGTCCGTGCTCGGACCGAATAAATGGTATGAGCAGGGCGACACCCGTTTCCACCCCGACAATATCATTGCTGACGGCCGTGAAACCAATATCGTTTTCATTATTGAAAAAGCTACGGGTAAAATTGTTTGGAAGCTCGGTCCCGATTATAACGCCAGCCCCGAGGAAAAAGCTATCGGCTGGATTATCGGACAGCACCATGCGCACATGATTCCCCATACCTTGCCGGGCGGCGGCAATATTTTAATTTTCGATAACGGCGGCTGGGGAGGCTACGATGCTCCGAACCCTGGGGCTCCTACCGGAGTTAAAGCCGCTCTTCGCGATTATTCCCGCGTGCTTGAAATAGACCCCGTAAGCAAGAAGATAGTATGGCAGTATACGCCTTTTGAGGCGGGGCACCTTATGCCTATGGATTCCAACCGTTTTTACAGCCCGTTCATCAGCGGCATGCAGCGTTTGCCAAACGGCAATACGCTTATTACCGAGGGGTCCGACGGACGTTTGCTGGAAGTGACGAAAAATCATGAGCTTGTTTGGGAATTTATTTCTCCTTACAAAGGAAAATTGGTTCCGATGAACATGGTTTACCGTGCGTATCGGGTTCCTTACGAATGGGTTCCGCAAGTTCAAAAACCGGCGGAAACACCTGTTGTGCCTCTTGATGTCGCTACGTTCCGTGTTCCGGGTGCTGCCGCTTTTGGCGACAGGGTTCGGGAAGTCGAGGTTGAGGGCTGTACCCCTTATGAGGGAAGCAACGCTCTTTGTGTCGCTTCCGTTGAAGACCCAGAGGAAAAATAAGGACGGGAATGGCTGTCGGTTGACAGCTGTTTCTTTTTATCAAAAATTTAAAAAAAATCTGAAATTGTAATTAATGTTGCAATTTTTATATGAAAATTTTGTATAGTATGAATTATCAAGATGTTAAAATCGTGAAACTTTAAAAAATAACCGTATCAAAAGAGGGATCTGTTATGGATATTACCTTGTATACAGCACCTGACTGCATTCGCTGTAAAATTGTTAAAGCCTTTTTAAATGAACGCGGCATTGCATACGATACCATTGATTTTAAAGCGCAAGCCGAAAAATTCAATACCTTTTACAGAACAAACCGTCCTAAAATCTACCGCAATCCCGAAGGCGTGGAGTTTCCGCTCTTTTACAACGGGGAAGTCATTCGTCAGGGAAGCGGGGAAGTCATCGCCTATATGCTTTCCGGTGACGCTTTGAAACATTCCGGAGCGGTGACCCGCAGCGATTTGCTGCATGGCTGGATTTCCGGTTTGTACCTTTCCTGCTGTCCAAAAGACCATGAAGAAAATTTCCTTACCTTGGTAAAACATTTGGCTGACGGCGGTTTGACTGTTTGCATGCAGACAGATGGCAGAAACAGCGCTTTGCTTGAAAAAGTGCTTGCTCTTAATGCCATTGCCAAATTGCAGCTCAATATTTTGGGCGACAGCAGTGTTTATGAAAGCTTGTACGGTCAAGCCATGGACAGCGCGGACCTTGCAAAAACCATTGAATTGACGAGAGGTTTTGCAAATTCCGAAATCCGTTATCTTGCAAGTCCGTTGACTGTCGGCGGTGCAATAAGCTGGCCGGACCGCGCCATGGCGCTCAGTGCGGGAAAAATGGTTTTTGACGCTTGCGGTGATCACCAGCTTCCTATTGCCGTTGATAAGGTCACAGCGGAAATGCCACAAGGTTTGCAAGGCTTGAAACCGGTTGAAGACGCTTTGATGCTGAAATACCGCTCCGCTCTTCGTGAACATTTGTTTAAGGCTGAAATTGCATGATTGTTTCATTTTATAGTCCGTTGATAACCCGACACGGGGTTTATCGGGTTATAAAATGACAAGGTTCCTTTTCTTATCTCGACCTCCTCATTTTTCGGGGAGGTTTTATTTTTTGGCAACGGTTTTAATAAAAAGGATAAAAATTTTTCTTGACAAAAACATGGATTTTAGTAAATTGAACTTCTGTTGTTCCCCGATAGCTCAATAGGCAGAGCGGGTGACTGTTAATCACTAGGTTGGCGGTTCAAGTCCGTCTCGGGGAGCCAGAATTATCAACGGCTATCTTGTCTTCCGGCAAGGTAGCCTTTAATGTTTTTTCCACCCTGTTTATACCAAAAATCAGAAATCGGCATTTTTGCCAAATATAATTTTTTAATGTAAGCAAGCATAATAATGGTAATTCACAAAGATATCACGGGAGAACGTTATGTTTAGTTCGTTACCTGAAATGAAAAGAAAAGACAGGGAAATTTCAAAGGCTGACTGTGAAGCTGTTTTGCGTGACGCCGAATATTTGGTCATGGCTACGGTCGATAAAGAAAATATCCCGTATGCCGTTCCCCTTTCTTTCGTGTATTTTGAAGGAAAAATCTATTTTCACAGCGGTATGCGTAAGGGGCATAAAGCCTGCAATTTAGCCTGTAATTCCCTTTGTTCGCTGGCGGTTGTCGGAAAAACCCTGCCTGTGTATACGCATAATTTCACGACGTATTATGAAAGTGTCATTATTTTTGGCAGGGTTAAAGAAGTGCTTGATCCGCAAAGGAAAAAAAGCGTACTTTTTGCCCTTGCGGAAAAATATTTGCCTGAATATATGGAAAATGCGGAAAAAGATATTTCCGCCTCCTTGGACAGAACTGCCGTTTTTGAGGTTTCTCTTGATAAAATAACGGGTAAAGCTAAAAAGCCTAAATAAAAACAGGCAATTATCAGATATGCGCTTGTTAAATTCAAAAAAATTCTTACTTGACCTTTTGAAAAGAACGGGATATAAAAAAGAAATATATCATGCTGTGAGGTGGGTATTATGAATTGGATGCAAATGGGTGAAACTATCCATAGTCCTGCTCCTTGGGATTTGCCTTTATGGGATCCTTCTCATGTTGTGTTTTTTGGTGTGCTTTATGCGGTGCTTATTGCGCTTGGCGTTGGTTTGGCTCTTGTTCATCGCGGTGCGGTGAGGGATATGAAGAATGAAGAACAGGGCTGCAAGCATTAAAATTTAAAAAAAGTTAATTTAATCTTGTCATTTTTATTTTAATACTATAAAATATTTACTCGCTCGCAAATTGAGCGTATGTGTCATGCCGATGAAAGAATGATTTCCCTTGTGACACAACATACCAAAAAAGGTGGTGATTTTAGTGCCGGGAGTATTTTTAAACGAAGACGAATACAATTTCGATCTCGCTTTGCGTCGCTTTAAAAAACAAGTCGAAAAAGCTGGTATTCTTTCAGAAATGAAGAAACGCCAACACTTTGAAAAACCAAGCGTTATGCGTAAAAAGAAAAAGGCGGCGGCTCGCAAGCGCCTTATGAAAAAAATGCGCAAAATCAACATGGCATAATTTGATTGGCATACCTTTTGGTATTGGATAAGTTAAGCTAAAAATAAACCGAAAGTCTCTTTTGTTGATTTTCGGTTTTTTCACTTTATTGTCTATTTGGTGAGGAAAGACTATGAGCATTGCCGAACGAATTGAAAAAGATTATGTAGACGCATATAAAGCCAAGGAAAAAGTGCGTTTGGAAACCCTGCGGCTTTTAAAAACCGCCGCAAAAAACAGACAGGTTGAATTAAAGCAATCTCTTGTTTCTCTTTCCGATGACGAATACATGTCTGTTTTGCTCCGTCAGGTGAAACAGCGCCAAGAATCCATTGAAGTTTTCAGAAGCGCCGGCCGTAACGAGCTGGCGGATAAGGAACAGGCGGAACTTGAAATTTTGCAGGAATATCTGCCAAAACAGCTTTCGGAAGAAGAAATTCATGCCATTATTGAAAAGGTCTGCGGGCCGTTTCTTGCAGAGGGCATGAAAGCCATGGGCAAAGTGATAAAATCCATCATGGACGCTTATAAAGGTCAGGTTGACGGAAAATTCGTGAGTGAAGCTGTGAAAGCCCGGCTGCAAAAAGGATAAGCGCAGTATTGATTTTTTTATGGATGAGTTCAGTTTACAGGCTTTAGAGTATTCTAAAATTTTGCAATATGCCGCATCGTTTTGCCGTTCGGAAGCAGGCAAAAACGCTGTTCTTTCTTTGCGTCCTTTTTCTTCTCTTTCAGATATTGAACATTTTCAAAAAGTTTTTGACGAATACGGGCTTTGGAAAAGCAAGGGCGAGTTTTCCCTGCATGATTTTCCGGACGTCAGTCCTTTTTTGAAAAAAATCGCCGAACATTCATTTCATCCCGATACCGAAGATTTTTGGGCGATGCGCGAAGTTTTAAAACTTGCAAAATCCGCCTGTGTTTCCGTGCATAATTTTGAAAACGAACTTCCTTTGCTTGCTCTTGAATATGATTTTTTGTTTCCGGAACGTTCGTATTCCGCTCTTATGCGCTGCATTGCCGATGATGCGTCTTTTAAAGACGAAAGCAGTCCCGGACTTTTGCTGGTGCGGAACGAGCTTCGTTCTCTGCATCAAAGCTGCCTCAGAAAAGTCAAGGAGTATTGCGAGCAGTACAATATCGGGCATTATCTCCAAGATGATTATATGACCATTGCGGGGGACAGATATGTTTTGCCTTTGAAAGCGAATTTCAAAGGCCGCCAGCAAGGGATTATCCATGATTATTCCCGCACCGGGGAAACCCTTTATTTTGAGCCCATGTTTTTGGTGGATTTGAATAATCGTTTGCAGGAACTCAAACAGGAAGAGCGGGAAGAAATCAATAAAATCATTTTGCTTGTTTCTGATTTGTTCATGCAGGAGGAAGCGGGAATCAGGAAGGCTTGGGATTTTCTTGTGTTGCTTGATGTGAACGAGGCAAAACTGGGGCTTTCCTCCGCGTATGTCGCCAAACATAAAAAAGAGCAAGGGCTTGAAGGGTACTGCGTTTCTTTCGGGCATACGCTTTCCCTCATGAATGCGTATCATCCTTTATTGCTTCTTGAAAATAACAAACAGAAATCGCCTGCTCCCGTACAGCCTATTGATTTGGTTTTCCGTCAAAATGACAGGGTGCTTGTTATCAGCGGCGGAAACTCCGGTGGAAAAACCGTAGCCCTGAAAACCTTGGGGCTTATCGGGCTTATGAGCTTGACGGCGCTGCCGGTTCCTGTGGCGAAGGGGTCGGGCATTGTATTTTGGACGCGTATCCATGCTTTTATCGGCGATGAGCAAAGCCTTGATGACCATGTATCGACTTTTACGGGGCAAATCAGGCATTTGGCAGGCATTTGGGATGAGCTTGACAGCAATTACTTGTTATTATTGGATGAATTTGGTGCGGGTACCGACCCTTCGCAAGGTGCCGCTTTGGCGCAGGCAGTGCTTGACGGTATGCTTGAAAAACGCTGTTACGCAGTGAGCGCAACCCATTTTCCGGCATTAAAAACGTATGCCTTGACCAATGACGGCGTGCGCGCGGCGTCGGTCTTATTTGACGAAAACAGCAAAAAGCCTTTGTATAAGCTTGCTTATGACCAAGTCGGAGCAAGCAAGGCTTTGGATGTGGCGAGAGAACACGGTCTTTCCGAAGCTATTTTGGAAAAAGCTTCGCAGTATTTGCTTGTTGATACGAAAGAACAGGACGGTGTGATTGCAAAATTAAACGCTGTTGCCGTGGAACGGGAAAAAGAGCTTGAGCATTTGCGTAAGGAATTGCAGAAGACAAAGCAAAAGCGTGAGCAGCTGCAGGAAAAATATGAAAGGGAAGTTCAAGCCCTGCAGGTGGAATTTAGGGAAAAATCGCAGGAACTCATGCGGGCATGGAAGTCTGAAAAGATTTCCGCGAAAGAAGCCATGAAAAAGCTTGGTTCTTTGCGCACGGAATTGGGCAGGAACGAGGCTGAAAAAGAAGAATTTGCTCCTGTTGATGAAACGGCGTTGAAAGCTGGCGTTGAAATTTCATACAGACCATGGAATAAAAAAGCGTTCGTGCAGGAAACCGACATAAAAGCGAAAAAAGTTAAAATAAATTTAGGTGGTGTCACCATGTGGGCATCATTTAAAGATGTTGAAATTGTTGGAAATCCTGCAAAGCCGCTTTCCAAGGGAAGCGTGACGCAGAATATTTCCCGAATTAAATCCGGTTTAACCCTTGACTTGAGGGGAAAACGTGCTGATTTAGCTATTGCGGAGCTGAACCAGTTTTTGGACAACGCCCTTTTAGCCGGCTACGATACGGTGGAAATTATCCACGGACGAGGCACCGGGGCTTTGCGTAAAGCTGTGCATGAGGTTTTGAAAGGCTATGCCGTTATTGAAAGTTTTTCTTTGGCGACGGAAGAAAACGGCGGTGACGGAATGACTATGGCGACATTCCGCTAAAAGGACTTTAAATGGCAAGAACTTCCCGTGATGCTATTGCTGAAATTAAAGCGAAATTGAGTATGGTGGATTTGGCGCGCCGTTATCTTGAATTGCGTCCGATGGGCAACAGGCTTGTCGCTCCTTGTCCTTTTCATCAAGAAACAAAACCGTCGTTTTCCGTTAATGCGGACGAAGGCACGTATTATTGTTTCGGCTGTCAGGCGGCAGGCGACATATTCGATTTTTACGGCCGCATGAACGGCATGGATTTTCGTGAGAGTTTGGAAGCCCTTGCGGAAGAAACAGGCGTGGAATTGCCGAAATTCCAAAAAGGAAACGATTTTGCCCCGAAGCAGGTTTCCCATAAACAGGAAATGATGAAAATGCATGAAATCGCAACCCATCATTTCAGACAAAATTTGCAAAAAAGCGATATTGTCAGGAAGTATGTGCAGGAACGGCAAATAGCTCCGGAAACGTTGGAACGTTTCGGCATCGGTTTCAGTTCGGATTCTTGGCAGGCGCTTGCCGATATATTTAAGCGTTCCGGCTTTGATTTGGATATTGCGGCGGAATGCGGTTTGCTTATGAAAAGCAAAAACGGACGCTATTATGACAGGTTCCGCAATAGGCTCATGTTTCCTATCAGGGATGTCAACGGGCGTACCATCGCTTTCGGCGGGCGTGTCATTCCCGCCCTTGATGACGGGGAAAGTGCGAAATACCTGAATACCAACGGCACCCCCATTTATAAAAAAAGCCAGCAGCTTTTCGGGCTGGATGTGGCGCGCAGGAGCGTGACTGCTCAAAAAAATATTATGATAACCGAAGGATATATGGACGTGTTGACCTTATATCAATTCGGTTACACCAATGCCGTGGCGTGTCTTGGCACAAGCTTTCCGGAAGAGCAGGTGAAACGGATTACGGAATTGTCAAAAAATGTCGAACTTCTTTTTGACGGGGATAATCCGGGACGCGAGGCGGCGTTTAAAGCCTGCGGTAAATTGCTTGTGAAAGGCATCAGCTGCAAAGTTGTTCTTTTCCCTCCGGAAGACGATATTGACAGCCTATTAAAGGGAAAAGGAAAGGAACTGTTTGAAAATTTACGGGAAAACCGTACGGAAGGCTTGAGTTTTTGCATTCAAACCTTAAAAAAGCGTTCCCCCAAAGATGCCATTGAATGGTCAAGGGAGTTCCTGGGACAAATTGAAATGCCGGAACTTTTTCAGCCTATGGCGAGCAAATTGGCATTGGGACTTGGAATTGATGAAGCAGAGCTTCGCTTGGGTGTTGTCGAACAGAAAAAAACTCAAAATACCCGTATGAATTTTCAAGCGAACGGGCAGGCGAAAACCGCTTCCAAAAAGAAAACCATGGATGCGGAGATTTTAACCGTTGCTTCCCGTTATCCCCATCGTTTGCAGTTTTTGCAGGAAATGGGGGCGGATCTTATCCTGGAATCGCCGAATGCAAAGGCTTACTGGGATAAGTTACTGCAGTATTCGGAAGAGGAAATTCTCGCTTTTTTGAATGACTCGGAAAAAACATTTTGGGTTAAATGCAGAAGCGTTCCTCCCCGCGACAATGAAGAGGGGGAATTGCAGGCTATCGCTCATTTAATTCAAACAAAACAAAAGAAATCCTATGTGCAGTCTGTTGTCGCCGCAGTTCGGGAAAGCGGCGAAGATTCACAAAAAGCATATCTTCGTGCATTATATGCACAAGGGAGGAATAATGTCTAACAGCCTCAAAGAGGTTCCTCAAATAAAAGAACTCATGGTGAAAGGAAGAAATGTCGGCTATTTAATGGCTGAAGAAATAGGCAAAAGTCTTCCGCCGGAGCTTGCGACTTCCGAAAATATGGAAGAGCTTATCGGTATTTTCGAATTTATGGAAATAGCCATTGTCGATAGTGAAAAAGAAGGACAGGCTCTGAAGAAAAACCGTTCGGATCAGGATTCCGAGCCTTCCGATACCGTATTTGACGATACATTGGATTCTTCGCTTGATGATGATATCGATTTAAATACCGATTTTACGTTAAGTGATGACAGTACGGATTTTGCCGCCAGAAATACTGACCCCGTGCGCATGTATCTGCGTGAAATGGGCGCGGTTCCTTTGCTTGACAGGGACGGCGAAGTCGTTATCGCTAAAAAGATTGAAATCGGTGAAATGGATGTTTTGTATGCGCTTGTCGAAGTTCCCGTTGCTGTCGAAGAACTTATCAGTGTCGGCAATGATTTGCAGCAAAACAGAATTAAATTGAAAGATGTCGTAAAAACCATTGAAGAGGATGATCCTTGCGAAGATGAAATGAATCAGCGTCAAAGGGTTATCAATTTATTGCTGGATATTAAAGGCGTTTATAATAAAAAACAAAAAGTATATGCGAAGCTTGATTTGTGCTGTGATTTAAATTCCGGGCAAGTGCGTGAAATTCAAGACGAAATCTTGGAATATAAAGAAGACGTCGTTGACCGTTTGCGTGAAATCAAACTGGAAAAGGCTCTTCTTGACCGCATTATTGAAACCGTTGAGGATTATGTCCGTCAAATGCGTAATTACGGACGTGAAATCGCCGCCTATATTGCTGATACCGGAAAAACGCAGGAAGAAATAGAAGCGTTTTTCCTAAGCTTGGAAAGAAAAGAAATCAATATGCAGGATGCCGCCAAAGAACTCAATATGAGCGTGGAAAAAATGTTTTCCTATAAAGAGCTTATCATGGGTAAGATTGAAAGCCTCCATCGCCTGCGTGACAAGTGCTGCCATGATGTTGACGATTTGGAAGAGGTTTTGTGGCGTATCCGCAGGGGAACGAATGCCGCCATGCGTGCAAAACAGGAACTTATCCGTTCCAATTTGCGTCTGGTTGTCAGCATTGCGAAAAAATATACGAATAGGGGCTTGCAATTCCTTGATTTAATTCAGGAAGGCAATATCGGCTTGATGAAAGCCGTGGATAAGTTCGAATACCAGCGCGGTTATAAGTTTTCAACCTATGCCACATGGTGGATACGTCAGGCGATTACCCGCGCCATTGCGGACCAAGCCCGTACCATTCGTATTCCTGTGCATATGATTGAAACCATTAATAAACTGCACAGGACGACACGGTACTTGGTGCAGGAGCTCGGGCGCGATCCGACGCCGGAAGAAATTGCGGACAGAATGGATTATCCTGTTGATAAAGTGAAGAAAGTCCTTAAAATAGCAAAAGAACCCATTTCGCTGGAAACGCCTATCGGGGATGAAGAAGATTCCAGCCTTGGCGATTTTATTGAAGATAAAAAGGCTGTCGCTCCCGCTGACGAGGTTGTGAACACAAAACTCACGGAACAGATCGCTGCGGTTTTGGCAGACCTTACACCGAGGGAAGAACAGGTTTTGCGCAAACGTTTCGGTATTGGGGAAAAATCAGACCATACTTTGGAAGAAGTGGGCAAGCTGTTCAATGTTACCCGTGAACGTATCCGTCAAATCGAGGCGAAGGCGCTCCGTAAATTGCGTCACCCGGTACGAAGCCAAATGCTTCGCACGTATCACGACAATTAATAAAAAAGGGAGCCTATGCTCCTTTTTTCTTCGCTTCTGCATGTAGACCACCGGTTCACACAGCCGGTGGTCTTTCTCTGTTCAGTCAATAAAAAAAACAGCAAATGAAAAATGCTTCTATCTTGATAGCAGACATTGGAAAAATCGTATCCTGATATTGAAAACGCTCCGCAAACGGGGCTTGGAATTTTCCTTGCGGGGCGGGAGCGATAATAACGCTTGACAATATATATATATAAATTTTTTAAAATTTTACATTCTGTCAATTGTAAAGTTTTAAAAAATTTTTTTATTGTGAGGTAGTGGGAATGAATCAAAGTAAAAACGCTTTGGGAAATTTAAAAAGACGCTATTTGGGCGTGCTGAAAAAATGTTTTTTGCTTGGCACTGTCGGAACCGTTGTTTTGGGGGCTTCGTTGTTCGGCTTGTCTATCTGCAACGGGTATGCTGCTGTATGGGTAGAGCCAGGGACTGAAGATATTACTTATGTTAACGAGCATAAAGTAATAAATGGAGATGTCATTATAAAAAACTGGGGGTTTGGTACTGAGGGCTATGATGGATTGGACTCCAGTGGACGTCCCATAGATGGACGTCCCATAGAAGATTTGACTCCTCATCCGGAGTTGGCTTCATTGACTGTTAATGGCAATATCACGATTGAGAAAGGCGATCTGAATAATGGTGCTATTTGGGGAAACAGTGTATTTACCCATCAGAACGGCAATTTTGTTGTCGGCGAGGGTGCCAGGTTTTTTTGGGATAATGAAAACCCGAACAGCACGATAAGCAATTTAACCGTTCATGGCAATTTATATGCCGGTGATTTGAAGACAATAGGCGATACCTTGTTTACCAAAAACTCAATGCTGACGGTTTCAGCTTCTGACGCTGTATATGAAAAAATAAATGAAGACGAGGAAAAAGTTTTGGAACTTGGAACAAAGACATACTCCTTGATTGGCGATGGGACCAGCACGCTTACCATTGAAGACGGTGCGAAGCTTACGGTTCTGAATGTGAAAGAAGGTTCCGAGGTTACGGTTGTCAAAGAGTTCGGCAGTATCGACGGAAAATTTCAATCTGCAAACATGCTGCAGTCATTTGAATATGTCAGTTCCGCAGACGGAAGTTTAACGGTTAAGGTCATACGAAATTCTCAGGAATTGGAAGAAGCACAAAAATATATCGATTGGGGAACAGTAGAGTTCATTGAATCGGTCATAGGAAATTCCGCCAATGTCAATGATGAAAATGCAGGAAGAAAGTATATTTCAAGACTGTTTGACAGCAATTTCAATCCTGATGCCAGTTTGGTTGACGCGGCGAAAACAATCGAAGAAAACGCGCAGCTGAGCGCGGTGAGCGGCAGTGCCGGCACAGCCGTATACGCTGCGCAGGGGGCTTCCCAAAACACCATGGGACGCATGGGAATAGGTTCTTCCGTGCAGGTTCAGACGGTGGCGAAGAAAAATGTTCTCATCGCCGACGCAAGCCCTGTTCCTTCCCTCGGTAACGTGTTTTTTGAAACCGTGCCCGGCTGGGACAAGGGCTTGGGAGTATGGTTCAATCCTATTTATCAGAACAGCCGCGTGCGCGATATGGAAAGCGGTTCTTCAAAAGCGGGATATAACGCCAATATCGGCGGAGCGAGCTTGGGTTTTGACTATACGGCGGCTTATAATGACAAAACGGATATCCGCGTAGGCGTTCAGGTGCACGGCGGGGGAGGCAATTCCCATTCCGTGGACACAATATCCTATGCAAGCAATGATTCCGACTTTATCGGCGGCGGCATTTATGCGGGCGTCCGCCGCGAAATGGGAAGCGGGGCTTTGTATGTTGCCGCTGATTTGAGTTATACCGCCACCAACAACGAAACAGAGGCGCACACAAACGTCGGCGGCATTGAAGCCGATGTTGACAGCAATACGTTTATGGCGGGACTCAGCGCCCAATATGATATCAATGTGAACTCTTTCATTGTCAGCCCCGGTATCGGCGTCAAATACATACATTTGAATACCGATGATTACCATTCCAAAGTTTTCGGCGAAGCCTTTTTCGACACGAAAATAGAAAGCCAGGATGTGTTAAGCATTCCCGTTTCCATCGGCATTGCGAAGAACTTCATTTTGAACAACGGTTGGAATATCAGCCCGTCAGCGCGCTTGGGCGTGACATTCAACGCGGGGGATTTGGACTCCGACAGCATAAGCTACCTTGTCGGCACCAATGCGAACCCGCTTTCCCTGTCAACAACGGTGCTTGATGACGTTGTCGGAAACGGAACAGTCGGTATTCAGTTCGGCAAGAACAAGATTTCTTTCGGCTTGGATTATTCCCTTGATGTTTCAGAGCATGTTACGAACCATACGGTCGGAGCCATGGTGCGTTACAGTTTCTAACATGAAAACCGGTGCCTGACGGCATGACAAAACAAATCCCTTTCCGTTTCGGCGGAAAGGGACTTGTTTTATGCTTGTCCGAGTTTGTCGGGTATTTTGTAAATATGATTGTTTGGCGGATATATTCGCCTTATGGGAAAGCGGAACATACGGGGAAAATACGTTATGAATGAATTGCCCTGTTACGGAACCGATAAAAACGGCGAAGCAATGAACGGTATCGGAACCATGTTTGCAAAGCCGTCAATATTAAATAGCGGCGTGCAGAAGAAGATTATTCCTATGGATTACTTCCGGATAATGGGCATTGCCAAGGGTTGCCGCAACTTCCAATCTGCTTAGTCCTTTTATTTTTTTTAGTTCGGAAGCGGAATAATTGGAAAGCCCTACGGCAATTTTTTGATTTTGATATACGACGGCGACGAGCGCTCCCGTTCCGAAATTGCCTTCGACTTGCGTAATGCCGGCAGGCAGAAGGCTCTTGCCTTTTTCATTCAGGGCGAGGTACGCTCCGTCGTCAATCGTGAGCGTTCCCTGCGTTTCTGATTGATAAGCAAGCCAATATTTGCGGCGGGAAACAGGTTCCCGGGTCGGATAAATCCACGTGCCTGTTTTTTCCCCTTGCAGGGCGCGCAGAATAATATCAGGTTTTTTCCCCGGAATGATAAATGTCGGAACGCCAAGCTGGGCGGAGCGTCTGGCTGAAAGAAGTTTTGAGTACATGCCGCCGGTGCCGACGCTTGTTTTTCCTCCGCACAGCTCATCAAGGTTTAAATCTTGGATATTATCGATATATTCCATGATTTCAATAGGTTCCTGCTGATGTTTGAGAGGGTTTTTCGCAAGAACGCCCTCGGTGGAGGTAAGGTTAACGGAAAGGTCGGCTTCCACTATATTGCAAAGCAGGCTTGCCAATGCGTCGTTATCGCCGAATTTAAGTTCGTGAATGACAACCGTATCGTTTTCGTTGACAATGGGCACGACATTCCATTGCAAAAGCTGCTGGAACGTGTTTTTCGCATTGAGAAAGCGTTCCCGGCTGCGTAAATCGTCACGGGTAAGTAAAACTTGGGCACAAAGGATACCGTGTTCTTGAAAAAGGACTTCGTATTCATGCATGAGCCTGCCTTGACCAATGGCGGCAGCCCCTTGCTTTCCTGATAAGCCTTCAATTTTATGGTCTTTTCCCAAGGCTTTTTTTCCCGCTGCTACTGCCCCGGAACTGACAAGGCAGATTTTTTTGCCCATTTTGTGCAGTTTGGCAATTTGCCCGACCAAGTTTTTAAGCACGGAAAAGGAAAGTCCGTTTTCGTCAGTCAGGACAGCCGAACCGACTTTGATAATGATGCATTTTGCGTTTTGCAGGGCGGTATCTTTGGTTATCATGGTCAATCCCGTACGTAATACACTTCAATTTCAGGAAATTCTTCATTTTCAAGCAGTTCGTCTTCCTGATAATGAATAAGCGCTTCATTGAGTTCAAGTTCGCCGCGAAGTTTCCACATTTCACGCACAAGTTCCTCCAAGCCTGTGCCTTCTTTGGCGCTGATAAAGAACATCCTGCGTTTCTCCTTTCTGGCTAATTCTCTGATTTCCTTGAGTTCTTCTTCTGACAATAAGTCAATCTTATTGATGACTTCGATTTGTTTTCTTTTGGAAAGTTCCGGGTCGAAAAGGCGCAGTTCTTCATTAATCAAATCAAAGCCTGCAAAAGGGTAATCGTTTTTGTTGATGTCTTGGGCGGATAAGATGTGCACGAGAAAACGGGTCCGTTCAACGTGTTTTAAAAATCTGTCCCCAAGTCCGAGCCCGGTATGGGCTCCTTCGATGAGTCCGGGAATATCCGCAATGATCATTCTGGAATCCGGGTCAAATTCATCAATAATGACGCCAAGATTGGGGCTTAGGGTGGTGAAAGGGTAATCGGCGATTTTAGGCCGTGCGGCGGAAATTTGGGATAAGAAGGTTGATTTGCCTGCATTCGGTAAGCCAAGCAGTCCTGCGTCCGCCAGGATTTTAAGTTCAAGACGGAGGGATTTCGTTTCGCCTTCTTCGCCTTTTTGGGCGAACCGCGGCGCCCTGTTGGTGGAGGATTTGAAATGTTCGTTGCCTTTGCCGCCCCGTCCGCCTTTGGCAATCAAAATACAGGCTTCCGGGTCGGAAAGGTCGGCAATGAGAAGTTCTTCAAATTCCGTCCGTTCAAAAATCTGCGTGCCGACAGGAAATTCCAAAATAAGATCTTCGCCCTTGCGTCCGTCGCATTGGCTTCCTTGTCCGTCGCTGCCGTTTTTGGCTTCATAGACACGTTTTAAACGGAAATCATAAAGGGAGTGCAGGCGATTTGTCGCTTTTGCATAAATGGACGCGCCATCGCCGCCGTTTCCGCCGTCCGGACCGCCGCGGGGAATAAATTTCTCACGTCTGAAAGACATACAGCCATTTCCGCCTTTACCTGCTTTCACTTGGATAAGGGCTTCATCAACAAAACGCATAGGTTCTCCGTTTGTATGAAATTAGAAAAGGCGAGAAGAAAGCCCTCTTCTCGCCTGACAATACATATTTGCTAAAATTATGCAGTTGCAGCTTCGGCAGGAACAATATGCACGCGTTTGTGTTCTTTGCGTTTGCGTACAAATGTTTCAAATTGAACGGTACCTTCTATTTTAGCGAAAAGGGTATAGTCACGACCCATACCGACATTTTCGCCAGGGAAAATACGTGTGCCGAGTTGGCGAACCAAAATATTTCCAGCGAGAACTTTTTGACCGCCGAAGCGTTTTACGCCACGTCTTTGTCCTGCACTATCACGACCGTTACGGGAACTCCCGCCTGCTTTCTTATGAGCCATGATTAACTCCTTTTATTCTTACGCGTTAATGCCCGTAATGGTGAGGGCAGTGTAATCCTGACGGTGACCTTGGGTCTTGCGGTAGGATTTACGGCGATGTTTTTTGAAAACGATGACTTTTTCTCCGCGACCGTGTTCGATAACCTTAGCAGTTACTTTCGCACCGTCGATATATGGAGCACCAAATTTTGCATTGTCTCCGCCGAGCATGACAACATGGTCAAATGTCACTTCGTTGCCAATTTCAGCAGCAAGTCTGTCAATAACAATTTTATTGCCTTCTTGAACACGGAATTGCTTTCCGCAAGTTTCGATAATAGCGTACATTCAAACCTCCGAAAAAAAGAGAAGTGAAAAATAGCGTGACAATAGAAAAAAGTCAAGAATTTTTTCCCTTTTTTCGTTCTTAGAAAAATAATTTATTCATGCGAGCATGAAGTATTTTTATTAATGCCATAAGCTTGGTGTACGGGGAAACTTACGGCAATGCTAAAAATGGCTTAGTGGTGAACGTGTTCACCTTTTTTAATTCTGTAAATGATTGCGGCTAACATGATGGCAAAATAAATGAAAATCAGACTAACTCCAAGAACGCCTTGAGGGGTTGAGTGCATAACATTTTCCATAAGTTGTCCGAACATGTAAACCTCCTTTCATCCTCTGCGTGAGGGTAATGGCACACAGCGAACGAACAATACTGGCTTAAATTTTTTCTCAGGTCAAGCAAAAAAAGGAGAATTTTCAATTTTGCCCGTTCTTTTCGCTTCGTTTTTTTATGAAACGTTTTTGTGGTGTCGTTTTGCCGCGGCATGGAATTTTTCATAAGGTTAAATATCCTAAAACCGAAAAGATTTCGTATTGGGACAACGTTCCCAAATTGGTCTGCCAAAAAATCAAATTGCAAAGCGTAAAAAACATAGTCAACCTCGCTTGTTGTCGTATGGGTTGACTGTACTATGCGCATACGTCAAAAACTGACGTAGGTTAGAAAATTATTTTTCTTGATGGGAAATGCGGTATTTTTCCAGTTTGCGGTAGAGCGTGGGACGGCTTATGCCCAAACTTTTCGCGCAGGAACTCATATTGCCCCGGTGTTTTTGCAGGCTTTCGGAAATGATGTTTTTTTCCATTTCATCAAGAGTCAGGTTTCTTATTGCTGTGCCGTCCGCATTGTTTTTTTCTATTCCGAAATGTTCCGCTTTTATGGTTTTGCCGTCCGCCAAATGTATAGCCCTTTCAATGGCGCTTTCCAGCTGTCGGACGTTTCCGGGCCAAGAATAATTGACAATAAGATTATAAATGTTGGGAGCGAGGCATTTGCGGGTGTCAAGGTTGCCGAAGCGTTTAAAAAAATAATCGACAAGAAGGGGAATGTCATCTCTGCGTTCCCTAAGAGGGGGAATGAGAATTGATAATGTTGTGATACGGTAAAACAAATCCGGTCTGAAGCATTCTTTTTCGATTTCTTTTTTTAAATCCTTATTTGTGGCTGAAATGATGCGTATATCGATAGGAATTGTTCTTATTCCGCCCACACGGCGGATTTCACCTGTCTGCAAGGCGCGCAGGAGCTTCACTTGCATATTGAATGGCATGTCCCCTATTTCATCAAGAAAAAGGGTACCGGTATCAGCCAGTTCCAATTTTCCCGGTCTGCCGCCTTTTTGCGCACCCGTAAAAGCCCCTTCTTCATAGCCGAACAGTTCGCTTTCCAGAAGCTCGCTCGGAATTGCCCCGCAGTTCAGAGCGACAAAAGGTCTGTCGCTTCTGTCGCCGGCATTGTGTATAGCTTGGGCAAAGAGTTCTTTGCCTGTTCCTGTTTCGCCGTAAATAAGCAGCGAGGCGGTATTTTTCGCTGCGATTTTTGCAATTTCAAGAGCTTCCAAAAGCTTCGGACTTGTGCCGACAATAGCGTCAAAAGTGAAATGGGCTTTGGAGCCCGTCATTTCCATTGCCAATTGCATCATTTCCTTTTTTTCGGTAATAGTGAGGATTGCCCCCACGATTTCGCCGTTTTTCATGATGACGGGGTCGAGGGCGAGAAAGCCGTTTCCTTTATTGGTGCTGATTTCTCTGGCGAGAAAGCGTTTTCCTTTATGCAACACCTGTTCAAAATTGAAATTTGTTTTTGTAAGCGAGGAAAAAGGTTTTCCAATGCAATTTTTGTCCAGTTCAAATATGCAGCGGGCTTTTTGATTGGTTTGCACAATACGGCCCTTCGGGTCGACCGTGACAATACCTTTTGTGCCGGCTTCAAGCAGTGCGGACATATATTTGTTTTTAATCGCTAGTTCCTTGGAATGGCGCTGCTCTTTTAAATGTGAAGTAACCGCTTCCGCCGCCTGACAAACGAGCCCTAAGGTATGGATATGCATTTTTTCCGTATAGCCGCTTAATGAAATGACGCCCAAGAGCGAGCCGTCTATATCAAAAACAGGAGCGCCGGAGTTGCTGATGTTTTGCGCCAAGGTCGCATACATCTCATTTCCCGGTATATAGATAGGTTTTTTATCTTCAAGGGTAAGCCCGATGGCGCATGTGCCCATATCTTTTTCCGTCCAGCGGTAGCTTGGAATGCAGTTTCTGTTTTTAAAATGTTCCACAAGGTCGGTATCACCGATGATATAAAGCACATAACCGTCCTTATCCGCCAAAGCCATGCAGAAACCCGTTCCCTGCAGCAGCGTGTAAAGCTTGTCGATTTGCTCTTTTGCAACGGTATAAAAAGTTTTTTGGTTTTCGATGCGTTCTTCAAGTTCCTTTGCCGTGAGCCTTGTTGATTCCGGCGCTTTGGTAAGGTTGGGGTCAATGTTGTATTTTTTTGAACGCTTATGTGAAGAGGCTATGGCTAAAGCCATATCTTGCAGGTTTTTGGGCAAAACGGGCATGGCATGTCCTTTTTTGTGTAAAAAAATATTACAGTGTAAAATTTTATTACATTTATTCAATGTTTTTGTCAAGTGTTGAAATTAGGGCAAATGGGAATGTTCAGTTTTGAAAAATGGATTTTGCTGTAATGTTTTGTTACAATAATTGCGTTTTATTTTTAAGCGTTGTTAATCTGATGTTGTATAACTTATTGAAAATGAAAATGAAATTATTTTGGCATGAAATATGCTTCATATATTGGCAGAGGAGGTATCGCTATGTTTAATGGAACCGTATATCAAGGCGGCAAATTGTATTATGAAATACCTGTCGGCATACTGTGTTTGGAGTCGTATTTTCCAAAAATGCGTGGACATTTGCGAAATCCTCATACGTATTCTTTCCCGACGGTAATGAGCGTAATAAAAGGTCTTGATATTCCGAAACTTCTTTTCAATCCTGCTCAGGAAATGGTCCAGCCGCTCATTGATGCCGCAAAGCAGCTGGAAAGGGAAGGCGTGAAAGCCATAACAGGCAGCTGCGGTTTTATGGCTCTTTTTCAAAAAGAAATTGCGGAAGCTGTTTCGGTTCCCGTGTTCATGTCCAGCCTTCTGCAGTTGCCATTAATACGCATAATGCATGGTGAAAAAGCGAATATCGGCATTTTGACCGCTTCAAAAAACGCTTTGACCCCAAGGCATTTGGAAGCATGCCGTGTGGATTGGGATTCCGTAACAGTGGAAGGAATGGAAGGCAATTTGGAATTTTGGGAAACGATTATCGAAGGAAAGCGTACTGATTTCAATGTTCCCGAATTGGAACGGGAAATTGTGGGAACTGCGCTGCGGTTCATTGAAACGGGCAAATTGGACGCCCTATTGCTGGAATGCACGGATTTAGCTCCTTTTGCTCGTCAGATTCAAGAACAAAGCCATGTTCCCGTTTATGATATCAATTCATTGATGATGTTGGTTCATTCAACCGTCAGGTGGAAAATATAGGGATACATATGAACATATCTGTTAAACTCCGCATTGTCTTGGAAATATGCATAAGCTGTTTTTTGCTTGTTTGTTATTTCGTATTCAGCATTTTTCAGGCGGATATGATTGAGCAGACGTTATCGCTCGCATTGGACCAAACACTTTTTCCCAAAGCCATAACAATCACGCTCATCATTATGTGCTTTTTGCTTTTTTATGACAGCATACGCTTATACATCAACCATGAGAAAGGTGTCATCACGCCGGAAATACATGAATTTTACGAATGCAGCGAAGAAAGGATACCGGTAGGAAGGATACTGGTTTATATTGGTCTGCTGTTCAGTTATTTGATCGGGCTTTATTATATCGGTTTTATATATTCAACGCCTGTCATAACGCTGGCTGTCGCAGGTCTGTTGGGCATTAAAAGAATATTCGTCGCCGCAATTTCAGTGATTGTGTTCACCATAGCTCTTTATTATGCGAGTTTTTACGGACTTCAAATACTGCTGCCCAGCGGCATATTGTTTTACTAAAAGAGGTGTCAGATGATTGAAGATGTCGTCCTTGGGCTTATTTCAATTCTTAATCCCGCTTCAATATTGGCTATTGCATTCGGTTTGGCGGTTGGCTTGCTTTTTGGCTCTATTCCCGGAATTTCAGGCATAATGGCAATATCCATTTTGCTTCCTTTGACTTTTTATGTGAGTCCCCTTGTCGGTATTCCCATGTTGTTAGGCATTTATAAAGCAGGTATTTACGGAGGGTCAATCACTGCCGTCTTATTGAACACTCCCGGTGCTCCGCCTGCCATCTGCACGGCTATGAGCGGTTTTCCCATGGCACAGCGCGGGCAGGCGGGAAAAGCCTTGAATGCCGCCTTGGTCGGGTCGGTTTATGGCGATATGTTCAGTAACTTGCTGCTTATCTTAGTTGCGGCGCCGATTTCCTATATTGCTATGAAAATCGGTCCGGCAGAGCAGTTTTGCCTTTTGCTGCTCGCTCTTACCGTTGTGGGCAGTATTTCCGGCAATTCCATTCTGAAAGGAATGACTTGCGCAGGATTTGGCATTTTGCTTTCCATGGTGGGAGTTTCAGGCGTAAGCGGGGCAATTCGTTTTACTTTCGGCAGTGATTATTTACTGTCAGGCATTCAGCTTATTCCTATGGTGATCGGTTTGCTTTGTTTGCCGGAAATCATTCATCAGGTGGGAACGTGCGCAAAAAATTACATAACGCAAAAAATTGATTTGAAAAGTGAGAACGGACGGCTGACTTGGAAAGAGTTTAAGCAAAATTCGTATTTGTTATTCCGTTCTTCCGTGATCGGTTCGATTATCGGCACAATGCCGGGACTTGGGGCTTCTCCCGCGGCTTTCATGGCATATTCTGATGCCCAGCGGCGCTCAAAAGATCCGGAAGCTTTTGCAAAAGGAAATATCGAAGGGGTTCTTGCCCCGGAAGCGGCAAATAACGCCACAACCGGCTCTGCCATGATTCCGCTTTTGACGCTCGGTATTCCCGGTGATGATGTGACCGCGGTTTTAATGGGGGCGTTCCTTATTCAGGGCATAACTCCGGGACCGAACATTTTCTTTGAACATACGCAGGTTGTTTACGGTATTTTCGGGTCTTTGATACTCTGCGATATTTTGTTGTATATCATTGCCAAATTTGGTTTCAGGATTTGGATTAAAATTGTGGATTTGCCAAGAAGCCTGATTTTTTCAAGCGTGACCATTTTCGCATTTATAGGAACGTATTCGATAAATCAAAGTTTATTTGATATTTTCTGTCTTATTTGCTTTGGCATTATGGGATATTTGATGCGTATTTTTCATTTCAGCGCGGGAGCGATGATCATCGGTTTCATTTTAGGTCCGATTTTGGAAAAAGCCTATGACCAAAGCATGAGTTTATCCGGCGGAAGTTATATGATTTTCTTTGAAAGTCCTGTTGCCGTGCTTTTACTGCTTATGACGCTTGCGGGCATGATTAGCATTTACCGCATGCGTGTAAGGAAATATAAAAAATTAATGGAAAAAACATTGTCTTAGCACAATGAAGGAGTGTTTTATGAACGTGAAAAAACTATTCGGTTCCGTAACGGCTGTTGCGCTGGCTGTGCTTTTTGCCGCAGGAAGCGCCGCATATGCAGCCGCTTATCCCCAAAAACCCATTACTCTGATCAGCCCTTATGGCGCCGGCGGTGATTCTGACATCGCCGCCAGAGTATGGGCTGAATTTGCCAAAAAAGAACTCGGTCAGCCTGTTCTTGTCGTGAACAAAACCGGCGGGGGCGGATTGACCGGCACAATGTTCGCTTCCAAGGCAAGACCTGACGGGTATACCCTTTTCTTAGGACAGCTGGGACCTTGCGTCATGCTGCCCATCACGACAAAAGCCGGCGGGCTGAACAAAGACAGTTTCGACATGGTCGCCCGTTTTGCAACGTCCAATACCGGTGTTGTTGCGAATGCCGATTCTCCGTGGACAACATTAAAAGATTTTGAACATGACGCAAAGCAAAATCCTCAAAAATACACGTTCAGCGACCCTTCCGCCACAAGTTGGCTCGCATTGGCGTTTAAAGGCTGGATGCACAATAATTCCGTTTCCGCCAAGGTTGTGCAATATACGAGCGGAGCGGAAGCCGCAACTGCCGTTCTTGGAAAGCATGGCGATATCTCATTTCTTTTTAAAGCAAACTTTGATTCCCTCGTGAAAGGAAATAAATTGAAATTATTGGCTGTCGGTCAAAAAATGGAGGAATATCCGAATGTGCCCACATTCAATGATTTGGGGTATGCGGGCAACTATATTGCTTGGGCAGCCATTGCAGCCCCTAAAGGTTTGCCGGAAGAGATCAGGGAAAAACTTCAAGCCGTGACGGAAAAAATCAGCAAAGACCCCGAATTTGTCAATGCGCTGAAAAATGTCGGATTTGGCATAGATTATCTTGACGGTGCGGCTTTCAAGCAAGAAGTCGATAAACAATATTCGGATATGCAAGACTTTTTAAAAGCTATGAATTTAGCTGTGCAATAGGGGAAAATATGGCTATTCAGCGTTTCGGAACACCGAAGCAAGGGGCGCTGCCTTTTGCGAAGGCGGTGGCGGCAGGCGGGTTTTTATACGTGTCAGGTCAGGTCCCCCGTGATGAAAAAGGCGAAATCGTATGCGGCAATATGCTTACGCAAGCGAAAGTAACGCTTGATAATTTGAAAAAGGTTGTGGAAAGCGCGGGATACGGCATGCAGGATATTGTCAAAGTCGAAGCTTGGATTGACGACCCAAGGGATTTTGTCGACTTCAATAAAGTGTACGCGCAGTATTTCAGTGCGGAACATGCTCCTGCAAGGGTGACCGTTCAGGCAGAAATGATGAGTGATCTTCGTGTCGAAGTTGCTTGTGTCGCCTATAAAGCGCAATGATCAATTTTCGTAAAAGAGTTTTTCTATGCTAAGTTCCCAAAAAGAGTATGATATCATCATTGCCGGCGGCGGCATAAGCGGAGCTGCCGTCGCGTATGGATTAATCAGTAAGAACAGCCGGCTTAAAATTGCCGTTCTCGATGCGCCGACAGAAATAAACAGGGCGTCCAGAACCAACGTCGGGCTTGTTTGGTGCCAGTCAAAATTTGCGGATAAACCGCATTATGCAAAATGGGGCTTTTTATCCAGAAGGGCGTATCCCGGACTTTTGCAGGAATTGCAGGAAGTTTCAGGCATAAAGGTTCCCGCTTATTTTGAAGGCGGATTGATTCCTGTTTTGAGCGGGCAGGAATATGAGAAAAAAGGCGAATATATCGAAAGACTCCGCACCGTTCTTGGCGAGTATCGCGGAAACATGATTGACAGAACCGAACTTGAAAGGAAATTACCCAAAATTTCTTTCGGTCCCGAAGTTTGCGGTGCCGCATGGTGTGAAGAAGACGGATTTCTGAATCCTTTGGCTTTACTTCGTGCATACCGCTTGGCATCGGTCAGGAGCGGCGTCGATTTTTTCAATGATACTGTTGTTTATTCTGTCGAACCGAAAGATGACGCTTACATTGTTCATACTCAACTTGGCGGATTTAGCTGTGAAAGACTTGTGCTCGCATGCGGGCTCGCCAATAAACGTTTGGCGCAGTTCGTCGTGCGGGATTTGCCGATTTTTGCGGATAAGGGGCAGGTTTTATTAACGGAACGCATGCCTTTCGTCATGCCCATTCCTGTGCTTGGCTGTACGCAAACCGTTGCGGGCACTGTGATTATCGGTTTTAAACATGAAACAAGGGGGCACGATGCCACTGTTATTCCCCATGCTGTCGCACAGGAAGGCGCATGGGCTTTAAAGGTATGGCCGGAGCTTGGGGGCAAAAGGGTTATCCGCTCTTGGCCCGGACTTCGTGTCATGCCTAAGGATAAGGTTGCCATTTACAGCCATTTGCCGGGACATGAAAAGGTTACCGTGGTCAATACGCACAGCGCCGTGACCATGGCGGCGGCTCATACCCGCCATGTTGCCGGGTATGTCCTTGGAAAAGAGCTTCATGAATGCGCAGGGGATATGACGCTTAAACGTTTCGGTTATGCGGTTTAGGGGGAAATATGGATACTGCCATGGTACGGATCAATGTTGATGGGGAAGATATGCTTGTACCCGCCGGTATCAGCGTAGCCGCCGCTGTTTTGGGGCATAAGCATGAACGGCATGCTTTTCATAACGGAAGAGACGGCGGTCCCCGTTCTCCCTATTGTCTTATGGGGGTATGTTTTGAATGCATGCTGGAAATTGACGGCGTAAAAAATGTGCAATCTTGTCTTGTGCCAGTGCGTGAGGGCATGACAGTGAAAAGGCAATATCAAGCGGGTAAGGAGTAGGTATGGCTGATAATATGGATTTGCTCATTGTCGGAGCGGGGCCTGCGGGGCTCGGTGCTGCGATTTCCGCGCAGGCTTGCGGGCTTGATGTTGCTGTTGCCGATGAATATGCGGCGATTGGCGGACAAATTTTTCGGAATATCCATTTGCCGTGCATTGAGCATGTTTTGGATAAAAGAACTCTGGAAATTGGCAGGACGTTGGTTGAAAATTTTGAAAAGAGCGGTGTTCGGTTTCATCCCAACACGACGGTATGGGGAATGGAAGGTTCTGAAATTTTTTGCAAAAGCCTCACGGAAGTGAAGAAAATTTCCGCAAGCAAAGTTTTGTTTGCAACCGGCGGATATGAAAGGCCGGTTCCGTTCAAAGGGTGGACTTTGCCGGGAGTTTACACGGCGGGTGCGGCGGAAATGCTCTTCCGTTCCGCAGGAGAACTGCCAACCAGAAAATCTCCTGTGGTACTTTGCGGAAACGGACCTTTGCTCATGGCGCTTGCGGTGCATTTGATAGAACACGGTGTTCCTATTTCAGCATGGCTTGATACGGGGAAATTCAGCAGCAAACTTTCTGCCCTTGCGTATTTGGGCAGAATTTTTCACGATATGCCGTATTTCAAGCATGGCATGCGTTTGGCTTTGGAAATTCTTAAAGCAAACGTTCCGATTATCACCGGTGTTACAAATATCGAAGCTCATGGCGGTGAATTTGTTGAAAAAGTGGTATTCACAAAAAACGGCAAAACGCATGAACTTGCGGCGTCAACGCTTATTCGTCATGAAGGCGTCATACCGCGCATTCAAATTCCCGATTCCCTTGGCATGGATTTGGCTTGGGATACTGTGCAGCGGTATTGGTATCCTAAAACGGATGGATTTGGCAGAACGTCATTGAACAATGTTTACATCACGGGGGACAATTCCTTTGTGCATGGCGGTGAAGCCGCTATTTGGAAAGGGTATGTCTGCGGATACGCCATTGCGGAAGATTTAGGCATTGTGCCTGATTCGGAAGTGAAAGAAAAATCGCAGGAATATGTCCGAAAAATGGAATTGCTTTGCAGGGTACGGGAATATCTGCGTCATGTTTTTGCTCCTAATCCGGAAATTTTCAATGTTTCTGACGACACAATCGTTTGCCGCTGCGAATGTGTGACGGCAGGTGAGGTGCGGCAGGCGGTGAAAGAGGGCTTCACCAATCCCCGGGAAGTAAAAATCGCCACCCGTGCAGGCATGGGAACATGTCAAGGCAGAAGCTGCGGCGTCGCCCTTGCGGAAATTATCGCCCAGGAAACCGGAAATAAGATGGAACAAGTGGGCATTCTGAAAAACAGGCAGCCTTTTGAACCTGTTTTTTTGGCTGATTATTGCGCATTGCACGCATGAAAAACCGCAGCCGCTGATATGCCGGAAAAGACCTCGTTTGAGAGGTCTTTTTTTATGGTTAAAACAACGTTTCCTATATTGCCCGCAAAAGTTGGACCATGGTTTCTTTCGTATTTTCTATGCTTATCATGCGGCCAAAACGGTTGAAACATTCTTCATGTTCGCAGGCTATGAATGTGGGGCGGAAGCCTTCCGCTTCGGCAGGGATGTCTTTGATGATACAGCCGGAGCCGTTTTGCTTGATGACTTCCTCATGAGGGAGCCAGCCAAAGCGAAATTCTTCCAGATTTTTTTGCAGTGTCTGCGGCGTGAGTTTTGTGATATCATGTTCGAAAGCGGCGTAAATTTCATTCTTATAGGCAAGAACGGCAAAGAAATTGTAATTGTTTTCAACAATCAATGTTATGCCCTCCTGAAAATTCCTTTCATTAATTTTTGGAAGGGCAAGGGCGGAAAGAAGTTTTTCAAGGCGAACGTCAAATTGATACGTGCAGGAATTTCGTGTTTTTGTTTTTTCAACCCAAGCAAGCGGATTATGCGATTTATGGATATTGTTCCAAAACCCGAAATCGCTGTTTTCTATGGAAATGTAAGTTTGTTCGGGAGAAAGGCCTTTCAGAAAATCGGCATATTCTTCCTGCCGGGCGGAGGAAAATTCCTGCAGCAGTTGAAATGAAGAATTTTCTTGGCGGAATATTTTGATGTCATGCGAATTTTTTTCAATATAAAGTGTTTTCATATTCACTGTATAGGCTATTTTTTCATCTTTGAAAAGTTAATCTTTTGTTTAAAAAGATGGATTTGAAAAATAAAGTTTTTTGTGTTAGGGTGGCATCATGAATAGGATACGAATATTATGCCGTAACGTGCTGTCAGGTGTTTTGCTTGTTTCATTGAGTGTGCTTTGCCTTGCCGATACTGTTTTTGCGCAGGAAGCGCATTCCGGATATGCTTCATGGTATGGTCCGGGATTTCATGCAAGATTGACGGCAAACGGCGAACACTATGACATGTATGGCTTGACTGCGGCGCACAGGGAATGGGCGTTCGGTACCCTTGTGGAAGTTTACAACCGTGACAACAAGCGAAAATGCATTGTCCGCGTTAACGACAGAGGACCTGTTTCCAAGTCTTTTCTTATGGATTTATCCTATGGGGCTTCCATGGCGATAAGTTCTTCCAAAGCGGGAAAAGCCCGTGTTTTTTTGACTATCGTAGGAAATTCGGACGGTGTTTTTGATAAGGAGCGCTCTTTTTACCTTTTTTTGGATGATGAAATTGTGCTGCCGCAGAAGCTGGATATGGACGATTTAACCCAAGATGAAGAATATTACAGAAACATTGCGGGCGGAGTTGAAATTTTCCAATTGACCCAAAAGCATATCAGAAGATTGTATCAGGCAAATATTGTCAACGCTCCCAATCTTCTTGTGAGTATCGGGAATAAAATTTGTCTTGGACCGTATGAAACGTTTAAAGACGCCGAACTTGATTATCATAAAATCGCAACGCAATACGTGCATGCCGCTTTGTGGCTTGAAAAAACGGATAAGGCGATACGGCTCGTAACGGAATGAAAATCAAAGTTCCCTGTACGGGGCTTGCCCTATTTCATAGAAATTGTTGCCAAGACAGTCAATGGCAACGATAGCGGGGAAATTTTCAATTTCCATTTGCGCAATGGCTTCGGCTCCCAAATCTTCATAGGCGAGGACCGTATATTTTTTTATGCTTTGGGCGATAAGGGCTCCTGCTCCGCCGATAGTGACAAGATAAGGAATTTTCGCCTTTTTCATGGCTTCGACAACGGCTTGGCTGCGATAACCTTTTCCTATCATTCCGCTGATTTTGCATTGCTCGATAAGAGCGGGAGTGTAGGCGTCCATTCTGCCGGAAGTTGTCGGGCCTGCAGAACCTATGGGGCGACCAGGGCGGGCGGGGCTCGGACCGACATAATAAATGACGGCTTTTTCAAGATTTAACGGCAGCTGTTCACCTTTCGCAAGGCTTTCGGTAAGGCGTTTGTGGGCGGCGTCACGCGCCGCGATGATAGTTCCGGAAATGAGGACAAGGTCGCCTGCGCGGAGTTTTTGAGCTGTTTTCTGGGAAAAAGGGGCGTCAATATGGACTCTGTTTTGGCTCATTTTTTTTTCTAAAGAATAATTTCGGCATGGCGCGCGGCATGGCAGTTGATATTCACAGCGACTGGCAGGCAGGCGATATGGGTCGGCGACCATTCGATATGGACGCGGATCGCGGTGCTTGTGCCGCCCAAACCTTGCACACCGATACCGGTTTTATTAATTAAGGTTAAAAGTTCCTGCTCCAGCCGGGCATAGCGTTCATCGGGATTGTGCGTGTCAATATCCCGCACGCAGGCTTTTTTGGCATTGAGAGCCGCAATTTCCATTGTTCCGCCAAGCCCGATCCCTATGACCAGCGGGGGGCAGGAGTTAGGTCCGGCGTTTTTTACGGTTTCCAAAACAAATTTTTTTACGCCTTCCATTCCGTCGGCAGGCACAAGCATTTTTAACATGCTTTTATTTTCGGATCCCGCACCTTTCGGCGCCATGCGGATTTTGAGCGTATCGCCCTCGCAGATGGAATAGTGGATAATGGCGGGCGTATTGTCCTTTGTATTGATTCGTTCAAAAAGCGGTTCCGCAACAACGGATTTTCGCAAGTAGCCTTCCGTATACCCTTGTCTGACCCCTTCGTGAAGAGCTTTTTCAAGATTGCCGTTTACATGCACATCCTGTCCCAGTTCCACAAATAAAACCGCCAGCCCCGTATCTTGGCAGATAGGGATTTCCCCTTGTTTTGCAATATCGGCGTTTTGAATGATATCGTCCAGAAGAAGTTTTGCGGAGGGGGATTTTTCCGTTTCTTTCAAGAGATGGAAAGCGTTATAGACATCATCCGGAAGCTGGTGGCAGGCTTTTATGCATAAATTTTTAACCGCTTCCGTAATTGTTTCTGCTTGAATGGTACGCATGATGACTGCTTATTTTTTATCGTTAACCGGCATAAAACCGGTTACTGAGCCGTAAGCTTCGATGACAGCTTCCCTGTTTGCCGCTTCTGATTCGTAAATAATGGGCAAATCGCTGTAATACAAAGCTCCGGGTTCCAAATTTCTGTCATTGCAAACATTGACATAATATTGCCATGCAGGGACGAATTGGGCTACATAAGGCGTGAAATGGGCAAAAAATATATATATGAAAACGCCCGCTCCGATAAGTTTAAGATAATTTTTCATATTTTTCCTCGTTTTTCTTTTGCTTATTGTAAAATGAATAGGATAAAATGCAAGAAAAAAGTGCGGAAAGAAAAGAATTTTGCCAATCGGCAAAAAATATTAAAATAGCGTATAAAATACTTGTGTATTTTTTAAAAATCGAGTATAAAAAGAAACCTATTTTAACATGGATAGGAATTTGTTTGAGGTTCGGAGGGTCTTATGACCAAGGATAACATGGAAAACCAATTTGATTCTGAAGATTTCGCATCAATGCTCGATGCTTATGGCTTCAATAATGACGGCTGTGAGCTGGAAGAAGGTTCTATTGTCGAAGGTGAAGTTGTTGCGATAGAAAATGAAAACGTTCTTGTAAACGTTGGATTTAAATCTGAAGGTCAAATTCCTGCGGAGGAATTTCGTGACGCTCAAGGCAATATCACCGCAAAAGTCGGTGATAAAATCAATGTTTTCGTTGAGCGTAAAAGCGATGGCGATGGCACGGTTAAGCTTTCTTATGAAAAAGCGAAACGCATGCAGCTTTTTGACCAACTTGAAGAAGTTTTGGAAAAAGGCGGCGTTATTACAGGTATGATCACTCGCCGTATCAAAGGCGGTTATACCGTTGATTTAGGTGGCATCGAAGCGTTCTTGCCCGGATCTCACGTTGATTTGCGTCCAGTTCCCGATATGGACGCGTTGGTCAATCAAAATTATGAATTTCGCGTATTAAAAATCAACCGCCGCCGCAGTAATGTTATTGTTTCCCGCCGCGTTCTCCTTGAAGAAGACCGTGACAGCAAACGCAGTGCGCTTCTTACCACCCTTGAGGAAGGACAAACTGTCAAAGGCCGTGTGAAAAATATTACCGAATACGGCGTGTTTGTCGACCTTGGCGGTTTGGACGGACTTTTGCATATTACGGATATGAGCTGGAAGCGTATCCGTCATCCTCGTGAAATGGTAAGCATGGGACAAGAACTTGAACTTAAAGTTCTTTCTTTCGATAAGGATACCAATAAAGTTTCTCTTGGTTTGAAACAATTGATCCAGGACCCATGGGAAGATATCACCACCCGTTTCCCCGAAGCCTCACGCCATACCGGCAAGGTTACCAATCTTGTGGATTACGGTGTGTTTGTTGAGCTTGAAAGCGGTGTTGAAGGGCTTGTTCATATTTCTGAAATGTCTTGGACCCGCAAACTCCGTCACCCGAGCCAAATCGTAAAGCAAGGCGATGAAGTCGAAGTCGTTATTTTAGGCGTTGACAGCGATAAAAAGCGTATTTCCCTCGGTATGAAGCAAATCAAGCAAAATCCTTGGGAATTGGTCGGCGAACGTTTCCCTGAAGGCACCGTTTTGGAAGGTACCATTAAAAACATTACCGAATTCGGCATGTTTATCGGTATTGAAGACGGTATTGACGGACTTATCCATGTTTCCGACATTTCTTGGACAAAGAAACTCCGCCATCCGAACGAAATGTTCAAAGTCGGCGATGTTGTTCAAGCGAAAGTGCTTACTGTCGACCAAGAAAATGAGAAATTCACTCTCGGCATGAAACAACTTACAGAAGACCCTTGGGCTTCCGTTCCAAGCCGTTATCCTGTGGGCAACACCGTAACGGGCACAATCACCAATGTTACTGATTTTGGTCTTTTTGTGGAAGTTGAGGAAGGTATCGAAGGCCTTATTCATGTTACCGAACTTGGAAAGAAAATTAAAAATCCTGCCGAAGCTTTCAAGGAAGGCGATCAGGTTCAAGCAAAAATCATCCATGTTAGCGCTGAAGAACGCCGTTTAGGTCTTTCTGTAAAACAACTCAAAGAAGACGAAGAACGCCGTAAACCGAAAGAATATTCTTCTGCCGGTGATACCAATCTTGGTACAATGGCTGACGCTTTTGCAGCTGCCAAAAACGATGAAGAATAATCTGTCATTATGCACAGTTTTCGGCATAAAGTTTATGCCGAGTGCATAGCGTAAGCATATTGTTACTGTGAACACCCTAGATTAGTCTAGGGTGTTTTTTTTTGTAAAATACGGCGTTGTGCCGATTGGTTTTATTTTTATAATCGCAGTATGATACAAGCATACAAAGGAGGCATTATGAAAGTTTTTGCTGATACCGTTTATTATAACGGAAGCATCCTTACTATGAATGACGAGCAGAAATTTGCGGAAGCCGTTGCCGTGCATGATGAAACGATTATGGCTGTCGGTGATTTGCAGCAGGTAAAACAGTATGCGGATAATCATACGAAGTATTTCAATTTGCAGGGCAAAGCTCTGCTGCCCGGATTTATTGATGCCCACAGCCATATTTTAGATACTGCGTTGCGGGCGCTGTGGGTAGATGTTAACAGCTGTCCTCTCGGCGCTGTGCGGAACATAGACGATGTCATAGCTCTTCTGCGGCAAAAAGCGGAAACACTTGCTGAGGGGGAATGGATTGTCGGCTGGGGATATGATGACAGCAAGGTAAAAGAAATGCGTCACTTGATATCCGATGATTTAGACAGAGTGAGTACAAAGCACCCCGTATCTGTTGCGCATATTTCAGGCTGGGTGACATATCATAACAGACTGGCTTTAACAAAAGGCGGAATTACCGATGATACGTCCGATACCGAGTATTACCGCATTTTGAGGGATGACGATAACAAAGCGACGGGAGTAATCGAAACGGCTCTGTGTCCGGTCATGGCAAAAATTCCTCCTGCCGACAAACCCGCATTCATAAAAGGGCTTGAGGCAGTTTCAAAGCAATATGCCGCCAAAGGCTGCACAACTGTACAGGAAGGCTGGTGGTGTACGCGGGAAAGCGTTGATTTAGCCAGTGAAGCAATGAATAAGGATGTATTTAAACTTCGTTTGGTTCTGTATCCGGTTGGCGAAGGCGATGTGTATGATAAAGAATGGAATAATCTTTATCCGGAATTGAAATCGGGTGATTATGCGGACGAAAAGAAAATGATTTGCATGGGCGCTGCAAAATTAACCGCAGACGGCTCCATTCAGGCAAGAACGGCATTTTTAAGTAAGCCGTATTATGTTTGTCCCGATGGAAAGCCTGACTTTTTGGGACCATATAATCATGAACAGCAATGGCTGAATGAAAGAGTTTTGGAGCTGCATAAACAAGGCAAACAGGTGGCGGTACACTGCAACGGCGACGGAGCCATTGAAATGGCGCTTAATGCTTTTGAGTATGCGCAGAAAATACATTATCGCAAAGATTCCCGCTTTATTTTTATTCATTGCCAGACCGTCCGTCCCGACCAGCTGAAGCGCATTGCGGAATTGAAAGCCTGCATTTCGTTTTTTCCTGTTCATACATATTATTGGGGAAAACGTCACCATGATATTTTTCTCGGTCCGAAGCGAGCCAAACGGCTTGACCCTGTGAGGGAATCCATGAGTTTGGGAATAAACTGCACTCTGCATAATGATACCTATATAACGCCAATCGACCCTTTGCTTTGCGTTTGGTCGGCGGTAAACCGTCAGAGCTATGAAGGGCAGGATTTAGGCAAGGCGGAACAGGGAATTGATGTGTACAGCGCATTAAAGGCTATAACAATCAATGTTGCATTCCAAGGTTTTGAAGAAAACGTCAAAGGAAGCATTGAAGTTGGAAAACTGGCTGATTTTGTCGTGCTTGCGGAAAATCCTTTGGAAGCTGACGAATGGAAAATCAAGGATTTGAAAATAGCGGCGACTATTGTCGGCAATAAACTTGTGTATGGTGATATTTAAGGAGGTCTTATGACAATATTTGAAAAATATGCCCGGATATTTGCATTAAGCACATTGTTTGCGGCATCGAACGCTTTGCCGTACATTCATTTTAAATTTTATGACATCATAAGGGCGGCAACGCAAACGACAAATACGGAATTGGGATATTTAATGACTGTTTTCATTGTTGTTTCCATATTGATATATTTGCCGGCAGGCATTATCGGGGATAGGTGGTCAACCCGGAAAATTCTTATCTGTTCGGCATCGATTACGTCGCTGTGCAATGTCGTTTTCGCCATTATTCCGTCTTTTGCCTCCGCATTGGTGATTTGGGGAGTTTTGGCTGTTTCGGCATGCGGCGTTTATCCTTGTCTGATTAAAGCTGTGCGTGTTTCCGGCGACAAAGAAGAGCAAGGACGCATGTTCGGCACGTTTTTGGGCATGCAGGGTTTTGTAATGGTTGTTATCGGTTTTATCGACGCATATATTTATGAGATGTTCACAGACCAAATGGACGGATTGAAATATATGCTTTTTTTCCAAGCGGCTGCATTGGTGATAGCCGTTATCTGCGTATGCTTATTCATAACAGATAAGACTCCTTATGATTTTTATGAAGATCAAGATGAAAAATCCGCTTCTGCCGTGAATACGCTGCTTGAAGTTTTAAAATCCGGCAGGGTGTGGATTTTGGTTGTTCTTATTACTTGCAGTTATGGCTGCTATGTCAGCATGGGCTATATGACTCCTTACACAACGAATGTCCTTGGTGCGTCTATCACTTTCGGGGCTGTGCTGGGTACCGTCCGTGTTTATGGAATCCGTATTTTTGCAGGTCCGATAAGCGGGTATATTGCTGACAAACTGGGTAATTCTTCACGTTTGATGATTATCGCTTATAGTATTTTTATCGGCTTGATTTTATATTTGCTGAATATGAGTCCGGCGACGTCCCATACTGTCATTATCGCTATTACCATGCTTATCAGTTTTGCCTGCATGATGTTTTACTGCGTCATGTACGCAAGCATGGAAGAAGTTCGCATTCCTCCTCACCAAACAGCGACGGCAGTAAGCGTTATAACAATTTTCAGCTCGCTGCCGGATGCTGTTTTCGGTTTATTGTATGGGCATTGGCTGGATGTTCAAGGTCCTGTGCAAGGATATGTGACTATTTTTAATTTTATTGCCGTATTAGCGTGTATCGGCTTGCTTGCGGTAATAACAGTGAATGCTGTCGGCAAAAAACAAATTACAGCCGAATAAAAATTCCTGCTCTTTTTGTCAATTGATATTCAGGCGGAACAAATTCCGGGCATGGATTGAAAAATATTAAAGAAAGAGTAAAATTTGCGGCGGGGAATGTATTATTGACAATTCAGATGAGGGAACAACAATTATCGCTTTATGGGAAAATTTAAATATTATGCAATATTAGCATGTTAGACAGAGTTTTTCTTTTGCGTTGCAAGTTTTATGAATAGGTGTATATAATCAAAAAAAATTGTGTGAGGAAATTATGCAGACAGTCGGTTTTATCGGTTGCGGAAATATGGGGTCGGCAATTATTTACGGAATAAGCCGTGCAAAAGAATTTCATGTTGCCGGGTATGATCACAACCCGGAAAAACTGCAAAAGTTGGAAAATGAATGCGGGCTTTTGCCTTGTTCCGGAGAAGAAGAGCTTGTGAAAAAATCCGATATCGTCGTCATTGCCGTAAAGCCTTACGCGGTTGAAGAATTGCTTCTGCGCATCAAAGAATTTTTAACAAGCGATACGATTATTGTATCCATTGCTGCCGGGGTATCTATTGCGGCTATAAAGAAAATTTGCCCGTTTTGCCCGGTGTCCGTCATCATGCCCAATACGCCTGCCATGGTCGGCGAAGGGTGCACAGCCCTTTGTTTCGATGACGGAATGCTTCAGGATGTTCATAAGGAAACAATAAAGAAAATCTTTGCATGCGTCGGAACAACATGCATCCTGCCGGAAGCTCAATTCGCCGAATTTTCAACATTGATAGGCAGCGGTCCCGCTTTTGTCTTTTATATGCTTGAAGCAATGCTTGAAGGGGCGATCCGCTTAGGTTTTAAATATGATGACGCTAAAAAAATGCTTGAACAATTATTTTTAGGCAGTACGGAGCTTGCACGGCAAAACAGCGGCATTCCTTATGCGAAATTGCGCCTGAATGTTTGTTCGCCAAAGGGAACAACCATTGCCGGCATGAATAGTCTGGATAAAAATGCTGTCCGCGGGGCTGTAATTGAAGCGATTATGGCGACTTTTGACAGAAATTTGGAATTAAAAAAATAGAGAGAGAATTATGGATACGAATTTAGAGTTTTTTTCACACGTGATGAGCCGTGATTTTGATATCCTTCACGCACTCCTGACTCTTGAAAGGACAGGAAAAGAAAAAAGAAATTCCTTGCTTACGGAACGCGATTATGCGTGTTACGCGCCTGACCACCATCAATATTGGACACTGCTCGCCAAGGAATGTTTGGAGCAAACAGGCTATGAAAATTATGAAGTTCTGCTTGGTGCTGTCTGTGCGAAATTCTTAATTTCTGCTGAAAACTTGGAAGAAGCGGAGCATTCTTTGGTTTGGGAAATTCTGGCAAAGGTCTGCTCCTCATTCACCGAAGAAGATTATATCCGTTTCGCCCTTGAATTGCGTGTCCAGCCTGCAGCCTATACGTTTGAAGGAATAAAGCGGGCTGTCGAAGCGAAATATGCCGAAAAGGAAATTTTGCCCATGTACAAAATTTCTTTGTGTGTCAATGCGTTGATATTAGGCTATTTTTCCGGAAACCGTTTTGAAGAATTGCTTTCAGCCTTTGAATCCGAATTGAGAAGCGTGGCGTTTTTTGGCAGGTTCAAGCTTTTTGAACAAGAAAAATTACCTGATTTTACTGACAACGAATTGTTTTCTTTGGCTTTGGTTCTGGCGGTTATCGCTTTACGGAAGAAAGATCAGGTTTTTTACGGGCGTTCAGGCGATTCAAAAGCTGAATTGGTCAGAAAATTAAAACGCTTCACTGTTCTTTTAAAAACCGTTCCGTTTTTTTTACGCAATGAAAATAAACCGGAAATCATGCCGCTGGCGTATGCTTTCAGCCGTGTGTATTTAGGCAGATACAATATGCCTTTGCCAAGGGAAATGGCTTGCGAAATGCTTTTCGGAACACTCGCTCTTTCTGGCAAAGAGCAAAAAATGATTGCGGAAGCGGAAAAAACAACCCGAAGTTTGGAAGAGATAACCAAACAGCTTTTGGCTCTCGGCATAACCAAGGATCAAATGCAGGATTTAATCGGCATTCTTGCTTTATCCAATAACAAACTGATAAAAATCGAAAATATTTTTATCGAATGGGCGGTTAAATTAGGGCTTCGCTGATATGGAATGAAACAAATCCTCTTTTGTTCTTTTCGGGGCGAAAGGGGATTTTTTAATGAAGTTTTTTACAGCCGGCGCCTTGTAAAATGCTTCTTCCGCCCTGTTCGGGAATGACGTTTATTTGGGTGTTGATTCTTTCTTTTAAAAGCGGAATATGGGAAATGATGCCGATAAGCTTTCCTTCCTGCTGGATACTGGCAAGGGTTGAAAGGGCGGTATCAAGATTTTCCTCGTCAAGCGTTCCGAAACCTTCGTCAAGAAAAAGTGAATCCACCCGTACGTTTTTGCTTGCCATTTGAGCAAGTCCCAGTGCAAGGCTGAGGCTGACGATAAAGCTTTCGCCGCCTGAAAGATTTTGCACAGCCCTTATTTCGCCTCCCTGATAATTGTCAAGCACATTTAAATTGAGAAGATTGTTTTTATCCTGAATGAGCAAATAGCGCTTTTGCAATAACTGCAATTTCATATTGGCATAATGCAAAACCTGTTCAAAAGTGATTGCTTGGGCTATTTGCCTGAATTTTTTGCCGTCAGCAGAACCGACAAGCGAATTTAAAGCATCCCATTTGGCTTGGATATGTTCCTGTTTTTTCAGTTTTTGGAGTTTTTCGTTGTATGTGTTTGCAATTTCTTGATTTTGTTTGAGTTTTCCTTGAATTTCACCAAGTTCCACAAGGCTTGCTTCTTGTTTTTCCCGAATGTTTTTTTCCTGTTCTTCCAATTCCTGTTTTGAGCCGGCTGTTAAATTTTTATTTTTAAGAGTCTGCAGCTCTTTTTCGCTTTCCGCAAGTTTGCTTTGGGTAAGTTTTATGTTTTGTTCCAATTCCTTAAAAATGTGCTGTAAGTGCTGCAATTCTTCTTTGGAGAGCTGCGCTTTTAAAAAATCTTCAACATCGGAAAATTCTTGCTCTTGCAGTTTTTGCAGAAATTCTTCCTTTAGCATGGAAACGTTTTTGCTTTTTTCCGCAAGAAATGCCTGCAGATGGTTGATTTGTTCCTTGCTTTGGGTCACTTCCTGATTTTGTTTATCCTTTTCTTGAAGGATTTTTTCTTTTTTTTCTTCAAGTTCATTGATTGATTTTAATAGTTTTTCTTCTTCGGTTTGAGGATTTTTTTGAGCAAAATCTTTTTCACGTTTTCTTTTAATGGAAGAATATGTGTTTTTTTCTGTCTGGAGCTGCCCGTTTTTGTATGTGAGATTGTTTTGTATGACTGCAAGCTGTGTTTGCAGGCTTGCCAGTTGTTTTTCATTTTCTTGCAATTTTTGTTCAATGTCTTGTTTTTGTTTGTTTTTCATGTCAAAATTTTTCAGATGTCCTTCCAGTATTTCGGTAATGTCCTGGTTTTTATTAGGGATAATTTCCGTGATATTGAAAGGTTTGACTTGCTGCAATAATGTCTCTTTTTCTTCATTGTACTGTTTTAAAAGTTCGTTCCGTTCTTTTTGAAATTCTTGTATCAGCTTTTCTTTATTCATAATTTGGCGGGCATTGTCTTGGATTGTTTGCCCGATGTTTTCAAACCGCTTATTGTTTTCTGCTAAAAGAAGGTCTATTTTATCTTGTTCCTGTTTTAATTTTTCAATTTCCTCAATTTGGTGTTTCAGTTGTTTGATATCGATATCAATATCGGAATTGCCGGACGGAATTATGGCGTCCTTTTGCATAAAAGGATGGTGGATTGAACCGCACAGCGGACATTCCTCGCCTTCCCGCAATGTTTTTCTCTGTTCTTCAAGCGCTGAAATTTGCGCAAGCAGGAATTTTTTTTCTTCAAGAAAAGAAAGCGTTGTTTTTAATTCTTGCAGGGAATTTTCTTTCAACAGCGTTTCAATTTGTCCGGTTATTTGTTTTTGTTGTTTTTGTTTAAGTTTTGTGTCGGCAATAAGTTCTTTTTGGCTTTGTTCTTGTTTTGCGTTGTTCGTTTTTTGGTGTTTTAATTCCTCTTCCTGTTCTGCGATTTTATTTTTTGTTTGTTTGCCGGATTCAATTATCGTATCTAGGTGTATTAAATTGTTTTTTATGGCGCTCAGTTCCTGTTTCAATGTTTCCAAGCACGTATTTGTCTGAAACCAGTTTGAAAGTTCGTCTTGTTCCTGCCGTATTGCTGCGTTTTTTTTGTCTATCTCTTGTATATCAGAGGCAATTTTTTGTTTTTCTTTTTCTGATTGTGCAATTTCCGTTGATTGCGCCTGAATGTTTTTATTGATATTTTCAAGTTCGATATCCAATTTTTTTATTTCCTCGAAAAGAGGGCGCAATTTCTCATAATTTATTTTTTCTTGCTGACAGTTGTTGTGTATTTCTTCGATTTTTTGAATGAGAAGCTTTAATTGTGTTTCCTGCTTCGGCAGATTTTTTTCCAATTCGGTCAGGCTGGCTTGCGCGTTTTGGATTTCTTTTTCCTGCAAATTAAGGGCATGGTATTCCGGATAAAGTTTTTCCGCTTTTTCGGCTTTTATCAGCTGAATTGCTTTTTCTTCCGAAGCTTTTTTTTGTTCAAGAAAATTCTTGTGCTGATTTTTTGCCGTATCATTTTTTTCTTGCAGTTCCTGCATTTGATTATGCCAAAGAATGAATGCCCGGATTTGGGACAGTTGTTGATTAATCGTTGCTAATTCTTGATTATGCGTTTCTTGCCGGTTTTTTAATTTTTCGATTTCCTCCGGAGGCAATAGCGAAGTATTGTTTGCTAAAAGGATTAAGCGTTCTTTTTTTTCTTTTTCTGATTTTGCACGCTGATATATTGTTTGGGAAATTTCCGAATAAATTTCCGTGCCTGTGATTTGTTCCAGGAGCATTGATTTTTCTTCGTCCCTCGCCTTTAAAAAACTGTCAAAAGCTCCTTGCGCCAATAGGATTGAACGGGTGAAACGGGGAAAATCCATGCCCGTAATACGGATAATTTCTTCATTGATTTCCGTTTTTTTTCGGCAAATGATTGAATCAGGCTTTTCTTTGGCAATGCTTCTTTCGACATCCTGGAGTTTTCCGTTCGGATTGTTTTTTGCTTTTCTTTGTTCAAAACGGGCATAATATTGTATTCCTTTTGTTTCAAAATGCAAAAGGGAATAGCAGTCTGCCGTGTGCTTTGACATGACTTCATTGTTTGTTTGGGTGATTTTTCCGAGGCGTGGGGTTTGTCCGTAAAGGGCGAGGCAAACAGCGTCCAAAATGGTGGATTTTCCTGCTCCTGTCGGACCGGATAAGACAAACAATCCGTCATTCTGATAGGTTTTATCGGTAAAATCAATAAACCATTCGCCGTAAAGCGAGTTGAGATTTTTTAATTGTAAACTGAGTATCTTCATAATTTATTCGTTTATGTCTTTTTCCGCCAAGGCGGTTAAAATTTCATGATAGCAAGCGAGCAGTTCTTGTTTTTCTTCATCCGGATAGGATGTTTTTTCTAAAATTCTGTCGAATATTTTTTGCGGGTCGAGGTCTTCAAGGTTTTCTTCCGACAGCGTATCATTGATATAGTAATCAATAATATTTTGATTTTTGAATTTGAGAATTTCAATTTTGCTGTCGGCGGTCAATGCGAAAAGCATATCTTTTAAATTGAATTTATCCTCGCCGCTGTATTCGACTTCAAGCCATACGGATTGACCGAGGGCTTTCAGTTTTTCAATTTCCTGCCGTATTGCGGAAAAGTTTCCGCAAATTTTGCGGGTTATTTGAAATTCCGGAATTTCTATTTCCTGTACGGATAAAGAATTTTCCGTGTCAAGAACGAGCATTTTTTTCTTGTTGCTTTTTTCTGCGAAACTCATGGCGAGGGGAGAGCCGGAGTAACGGATATGTTCGGTTTTGGCGATTTTTTGCGCTGAATGGATATGACCGAGGGCGGCATAATTAATTTCTTTTGGAAAAATATCGGCAGAAATTTTGGCGAGGGAGCCGATGTAAAGTTCCCGCTCCCCTTCTTCCTCAAGCTGGGAGCCTGCGATATAGAGGTGTCCCATGGCGAGGAGCGGACTGTTTGCCTGTTTTTGTTTCAGGGCGATTTCTGTAAGATTTTTGTAATGTTCGGCAATGGACCGAACGATTTTTTCCGCTCTTGTTTCATAATTTTCCGTAATCGCTATGCCCTGCAAATCGCGTTCACGCAAATAAGGAACGGCAAGAATGATTATTTCTTCGCCGTTATGTCGGATGGGAATAATTTCATCATGGATGTTTTCCGGCATAGCCCCTATGACATGGATGTTGAGGGATTTTAAAAGCGCCTGCGGGGCATTTAAAAAACTTGGGGAGTCGTGGTTTCCGCCGGTAATGACAACATGTTTGCAGGAAGTGCCGCGTAAATCAATTAAAAAGGAATAATAAAGGTGCTGGGCTGAGTTGTTGGGAAGGGCTGTATCGAAAATGTCGCCTGCGATAAGCAGTACGTCGATTTGTTCTTTTTGAATCAATGCAAGCAGCCATGCAAAAAAAGCCGCATATTCCTCATTTCTTTTTTTGCCGTAAAACGTGCTGCCGATGTGCCAGTCGGAGGTATGCAATATTTTCATAAAGAAGTCCCAAAAATTTTTTCCAATATACTGGAAAGATGGTCGGGAGGCAATTTATTTCAATGAATAAATAATAATTTTGTTTGATTGACAAGAATTGAATGAAAAGGTACTCTTATACAGTAACGCTTAGATTATGGGAAGTAGGCTTTCATGGGTAATGTGAAAGAAAAATTAAATGCGGAAGAGAGGGCATATCGTTTATTGACGGAAACTATCAAACAATCGTATAAGCCCGGTGATTTTATTTTGGAAAGCTCGTTAGCTATCGACTTTGGCATGAGCAGAACGCCTATAAGCATTGCTTTAAACCGTCTTGTTTCTGAAGGAATTTTGAAAAAAGTTCCTAAAAAAGGCAGTTATATTCCTTTGCTTGAACATGATGACGCGCATAATGTTTTCAGCATACGCAAGTTATTGGAAGTGGAAGCTTTGAGGATTGTTACGGAACGCAATGATTATTATGTTCTTTCCGTTATGAACAGAATGCTGGAAGATTCTGTCATGGCGCTGCGTTATGACGATATTAAGAAATTTGTTGAAATTGATGAAGCGTTTCATTTATTTATTGTGAAAATGGCGTACAATACCTATTTGCTTGAAGCGTGGAAAAGAATTTTTTTACGCTGCAATATTTATACGAGATATTACAATTCTTATCAAAGCTGTGAAGATGTGCAGGAAAACATGGTGTTATCCGACCACCAAGATATTTATTACGCGATGCAAAACGGGGAAGTGAAGCACGCAACAGAATTGCTTGGCAAGCACATTGACAAGGTTTATGAAGACTTGTGCAGAAAAATGAAATTGGAATAAGGTTTGATAAGAAATTTTTTCAGCGTATTGTATACGGCAAAAAATTTTTATTTCATCAAATTTGTATTTTTTGTATTCCTTCTTCCGTTACAAGGTATTGTACCGGCAAATCCCACGGGTCAGCGGGGATTTCATTTGAGAGAAGAGCCGTAAAAGTAATGCCGAAACTGCCGGCTTGCGGAATTTTTGCTAAAAACCTGTCGTAAAATCCTTGTCCGTATCCCAAACGGCAGCCTTTTGGAGAGTAGGAAAGGGCGGGTACAAGAATAAGCGTGTCAGGGCTGTTGAGTGTGTCTTCACTGCAAATAGGGCATGATTTTTTGGGTTCCAAAATACCATAGGCGCCTTTTTCAAGTTCTGAAAAATTATTGCACAGATAAAAATGCATGATCCCTTTTTGCGTTTTTGAACAGCGGGGATAATAAACGGCTTTATTTTGTTCCCATGCTGTTTGGCTTATTGAATTCACATCGATTTCGCTTTTTGCCGGGGCATAGGTGCAAATGTTTTTTGCAGAAAGAAAAAGCGGATGTTTTAAAACATGATTTTGTACTTTTAAACATAATTCATTGAAATTATTATTTTTATATAAAGTACTTCTCTGCTCGTCCATATGTTTCCTTAATGTGTTTTTATCCATATCGCCTCTAAAAATTTTATATTATTTATTTTTTTCTTGAAAAAAAAATGAATTTTTATTATTACTTTTCTAACAAATGAATATACTGTATCGTTTTTTTTGTAAATATCCAGTTTGTATGCGGGAATTGAGGATATGGGGATTGCGGAATTTCCTTTTTGGATTTTTTTAGGTGATATTCACGGCGAAATACGAACTATTCCTCGGATAAAAGATGTTCAAAAAGCGCAAGGTATTGTTGTTACTGGCGATATCGGAAAAAACGGTACGCTGGGCGACGCAAAAAAAGTGATGCAGGCGCTTGAAGCATGCAATAGGAAAATTTATGCCCAAATAGGAAATATGGATACGGCGCAGGTTGACGGATATTTATCGGAAAGGCGAATAAATTTGCATAAGCGGCATATTGAAACGAACACGATTTTGCTTTTGGGAATGGGCGGTTCTTTGCCGACGCCTTTTTCCACTTCTTCAGAATTTGCTGAAGAATTTTATGAAGAAAATTTGAAAAAATTCGCAATGCTTCCCAAAAAGGCGTTAACAGTTTTCATCAGCCATAATCCGCCTTATGGAACGGAATGTGACAGACTGAAAAACGGAAAGCATGTCGGGAGCAAGGCAATTTTAAAATTTATACAAGATTATCAGCCGGATTTTTGTATTTGCGGGCACATTCACGAAAGCCGCGCAAAAGATACCATAGGCAAGACAACGGTTTTTAATCTTGGGGCTTTTGCGTCGGGTTGTTATGGGAAATTAGTGCTTTCCGAAACGCCTGAAATGGAATTATGTACAATCAATTAGGATTTTTTATGGAAGAAACAGAAAAAAAGAAGAAAGGAAGACCCAGAAAGCAAGCCGCTGTAACGGAAAATAATCAGGAAACAAGCCCAAAAGAGGGTGAGGCGAAGTTTGAGCCGCAAGCTTTGGATAGCGAAACGCCCAAAAAATCACGCCGCGGGCGCCCAAGAAAAACAAAAATCCCGGCACCGGAAGAAAGCGCTCAAGAAACATCGCCTGAACATTCTGCTTCTGATAATTCCGCACTTGGGGCTGACAAGAAAAAAAGCGGAACAGGAAAAACGGCTGCCCCTGCCCGTGGAAAAGCGGCAAAACCCCGCGGGCGCAAAACCGATACCGTTCAAGCAGTAAAAGAAGTTCCTCCCGCAATAACTTCGCAGGAACGCAAAGCCATCGCTTCAGCCGCTCAGGACCGTAAAGCTCTTTTGGCGGGCAATTCAAAAGAATTGCCTTATGATGAACCCTCCCGAAATCTTCCCGCGGAACAAAGCGTAAAAGATATCGCTCTTGTCGGTTCAAAGGATATGCTTGTTTATGAGCAAGGGCAAATGGTTCCTGTTGAAGAAAAAAGTGAGAATAAGAAAGCCGCAGCTTCCAGGAAACGCGGCCGTAAAGGCAAGAATGCGTCAGAAAATAAAGAAATCATCGCAGGCGAAGTTAATGAAAACGCAAAACCGGAAGAAAAAGACGTTGATTTTGTCGCAGGCGTGAACGGTGTTGCCGAATACAACGGAACGGAAAGCTTAAGCGCTTGCGGTGAGCAGGCAGGTTTGGGAGTCTTGGGTGTTATTGAAGAAGCCCCTTATATCGACGCCGTTCTGCCTCTTGTCAGCGATTCTGAAAAAAGCATAAAAAAGCCAAGAAAACGCGGCCGTAAAAAGAAAATTCAAAATGAGGCGGATTTAGTTCAGGAATTTGAAAATTTCCCTATTGTGGAAGACGGCGAAATCGCCCGCATCGAAGCTGAAGAAACGCTGCGCAAAGCGAAAAAAAATAAGAAAGAAACGGCAAAAGATAAGAAAGAGCATGTTCACAGGGTGCTTTATGTAAGCACCGTGCCCGACGAACAAGTCGAAGTTGTGATTACGGAAAACGGGGTTGTTTCCGAATATTTCGTTGAAATGGCGCATCAGAGCAAAATCCGCGGAAATATTTATAAGGGCGTCATCAATAACGTGGATACGAACCTGCAAGCGGCTTTTGTCAATTTCGGCTGCGGTAAAAACGGCTTTTTGCAAATTGACGAGGTGCACCCCGAATATTATTTGTCTTTGCATCATGAAACCTCGGCTAAATATCCTCCCATTCAAAAAGTTTTGAAAGTCGGTCAAGAAGTTTTGGTGCAGGTGGTCAAAGAACCGAACGGTTCCAAAGGGGCTTTTTTAACCACATGGCTTTCCCTTGCGGGGCGTTTTCTCGTTTTAACTCCCGGGCAGGAACAAATCGGCGTTTCCCGCAAGGTTGAAGACAATGAAGAGCGTCAAAGACTGCGTATGCTGCTCAACGGTATTAAGCCCGGTGAAAATATGGGCGTGATTATCCGCACCGCGAGCGAGGGAGCGAGCAAGACGCATATTCATAAAGATTTGCAGCTGCTGAAACGCACATGGAAGACCATTCAAAAACAAGTCGTGAAATCACCTGCTCCGAGTTTGGTTTATCAGGAAGCGGATTTAGCCACCCGTGCGGTCCGTGATTATCTGAATGAAGATATTGATGAGGTTTGGGTTGATTCCAAAGATGTGCAAAAAAGCGTCGGCGAACTGATAAAGGTCCTTTTCCCGAAAAATAAGGATATGCTGCATTTATACGATGATAAGAGGCAAACGCTTTGGGAGCATTTCAATATCACCCGTCAGCTTGACGAAGTGACTAAACGGGAAGTCAATCTTCCTTCCGGCGGCCGTTTGGTTTTTGACCAAACGGAAGCGCTTATGGCGATAGATATCAACTCCGGAAAAAGCCAAGGCAAAAGTAATTTTGAAGCCATGGTTTACAGGACGAATATGGAGGCTGTGGAAGCCATAGCCAGACATTTGCGCCTTCGTGACATTGGCGGGCAGGGTGTTATCGATTTTATTGAAATGCGGGATAAAAACCATTGCCGCGACGTGGAAAACGCGTTGCACGCCGCAATGAAACGCGACCGGGCAAGGCACGATATCGGAAAATTGAGCGGTTTCGGCTTGCTTGAACTCGTCCGGCAAAGAACCGGGTCCAGTGTTATTTCCATAACCTCCGAACCATGTCCGCATTGTCGGGGAACGGGGTTTAGAAGAAACTTGGAGTGGCAGGCGCAGGGGGTTTTGCGTGATATCAGGAGCAAGCTGGCAGGAAAAAATGTGCCTGCAACGTATGTGCATCATGTGGAACAGGAAATCGCGTTTTATTTATTGAATAAAAAACGTGACAGGCTGAGCGAACTTGAACATGAATTCAATGTGCGTATTGAAATTCATTTAAAATAATATGTTGTCATAATAAATATGAGTAAGAATAAAAACCATCCGCTCAGCGGGTGGTTTTTTCCGCTCTATAAGGGCAAATTGCCGGTTTGTGTTTCAAGACGTTTTAAATTATTTGCCGGTCGCATTTCATTCATCATCTTTTTACAATGTGCAAATTTTCATTATCATCTGTTATGTTATTTTCCAAAATGCATAACACATCTTTTTTTATTGCTTATTTCTTTAGCTTCATTGATAGTTTCTTATGAATTTCCGATTGTTAAGCTCTTATGGTATCAACAGTTTTGGCATATATGGGATAAATTTCATCGGGTTTGTATTTGAAACTATTTTATTCCTTAGTTGTTGGTTCTTTCTGTTTTGGGAGATCAAGCATGGTATAGCTTGCTTTAAGGCGTTTTAAAAATATGTTTGTTCGCCGCATTCTATCTGCAAGCTGTTATGAGGCGGCTTACCTTGTTTTATTTATTCGTACCACGCGTAAACAGGGGGTGGTATTCTTCGGGCGGATGGCGGTCTTATTTTATTTTCATTCAATTGATTTTGAATGTGAGCCCTGTTGCCGCCGCTTTAACACAAAAACAAAGTCTCCGGAGGGACTTTGTTTCATATGTTTATTTCTTTCGGGGGAATATCGCGTCCGCAGTGTTTGCACACTTTGGCTTTTTTCTTGATACGTTCCGCACAGTAAGGGCATTCCGTGTATTCATTCATTGCTTGTGCCTGATTTTGCATGTCCGGCATGCATTCCTGATTTTCGCCGAGTGCCAATAAAACAAGAAACGTAGGAGGAAAGATGAAGCAAACAACAAACCAAAAATTCACGTTTCTTCCATATCTTCCGGCTAAAATGCTTGCTGCAAAACCGACAACAATGCCTGTGAGCAAATAAAAATGCATATCGTATCCCCCGTTCGGACAAACGTTTTGTGATTATTTTGCATTCACTTCCAAAGTATAGGCTGGAGCATCTGTTGCATTGATGAGTTCATTCAATGTCAATTCATCATCAAATGTTATGCCTATAAGGAATTTTCCCGTATTGTTGATGGTTTCCATAAGCGTATCGATGACTTTGATGACATCATTGTCAAACGTTGTGCGTTCTTCAATATCCGCTATGGTATTTTTTTCCATTTCCAGTGTGGCAAGCGCCTGTTCTTTGACTTTGTCGGCAGGCATGCCTGTTTCTTGTGCCGCGATTTTAAATGCAAAATCTATAAAACCGGTATCGGCATAGGATACTTGCAGGTTTTTTAATGTGACCGTATTGAGAATTTTATCCAAATCATATTCTGTCAAGCCGGAAAGAAACGTATTGTAATTTGAAAGGAAAACGGATTTGTCCTTGTTGAGGACAAATCCCGCAGTTTTTGCGGTAAGATCCGCCAGTTTATCGACGGAAAGCTTCGTGTCTTGGGTGTATCGCCCTGTTTCTTTGGTATATTCGGCATTGTGGCCCAAGCTGATTATCATTCCGTTCGTAAATTTTTGTTTAAAAAGTTCAAGGGACTTCGGGGTTACGACATGCTGCAAAAAATTATTGGCGATAGTCAGTTGTTCAAGTTCGGAATTGATGATGAGCGTTTTGTCGTTTTCATTTATTGCATAGGCAAGTTCTTTTATGGTTATCGGAGTTTCGGCGACTTCATCGATTTCATTGAAAGAAAATGCTATGTCGGCAATTTTTATATTACTCATCAGCGGCGTGCTATCCTGATAAGATAATTGTGACAAAAGCATTTCCGATAATTCCTCGTATTCGAGCAGGCTGAGGCTGTCGTTTGCATAGTCGAGATACCGCTCCAATTCATTCAGGCGGATGACGGTTTTGCTGAGAGTCGCCAAATATTCCGCTGTGGGAAGCGTGATGTTTTGCAAGGCGATTTCTGCGGCTTTAATATCGATAGGACTGCTTGCGATATTGATATTCTTATAAAAAATATCAAAATTGTTTTCACGGAAAGCAGGAAATTCAATCGTGTCTATGGCGAAGCTCATGTTATTTTCACTGTCTTTGAATGCCTGCATATTGATATTGTCAAAAACAATGCCGTCATGGCGTATATTTAAAATATTTTGAAAATATTCTTCGGAATAGGGCATAGTTGCATGGAGAGAAATTAATTTCTGTAAATTGAGGACAGGTTTTTTTATGCTGATTTTTTTTGTCGTTGTTTCCAATTCTTCGTTGTCATAGGCATAGACGGTTGATTTGACCGTTTTAAAAATAAGTTCTTTGCACAAAAGCATGGCTTCGTCCGTGTCTTTTTTGAAAGAATCGGCATTGACGCCTTTAATGAGTATTTCTTCGGCTGTGTTGTCTATTTTTATGTTCTTGCTGTCGTAAGGAAAGGCTATGTCTTTAATCATCAGTGTTTTATTGAGGCAATTATACTTGATAGCCGAATGTTTGATGTTATAGTCGGCAAGGGTTTGTTCCGCAATCTCTTCAATTTGCGAATTGATTTTCTTGGTGTAGAAATAGCCTCCGGCAAGTATTACGAGAAGGACGGCAAGCCCTGACAATATTTTTTTATTCATAGAAACCTCAAGAAATGATTTTTAATGAGCATATTTTTTTTTGGGGGTTCTGTCAAATATGCTTCAAAGAGAAAAGGCGATTAAGTAAAAAGAAAATTTAACGTTTTTTTATTATTGCTATTTTACGGGTATGTGTGTATACTTATCAACCAATATGATTGGAGGCTTGGATGCGTAAATATATTCGATTGACAATTTGTTTTTCTGTTGTAATGGCTGCGTTTTTGGCAGGCGGAACATATATGAAGGCCGTCAGTGCCGATGTTGATTATGATTCTTTGCGTAGATTCAGTCAGGTTCTTGATATAGTCGAACAATATTATGTTGAGGAAGTCAAGCAGCCGGAATTGATCGACGGTGCTTTGAAAGGCATGCTGCAAGGTTTGGATCCTCATTCCGCAATGATGGATAAAGATGAATTCAAGCAGATGCAGGAAACGAATGTCGGCAAATTCAGCGGTATTGGCGTTGAAATCACCACCTTGAACGGTATTGTGACCGTTGTTACTCCGATCGAAGACACTCCTGCGTATAAAGCGGGTATTCTGGCAGGCGATCAAATTCTTTCCATTGACGGAAAATTCACCGACCAAATGACCTTGTCAGAGGCGGCAACCCTCATGCGCGGCAAAAAGGGCACGGAGCTCACCCTGCTTATTTTGCATAAAAATTCAAATTCCCCTGTGACCGTGAAACTGAAACGTGACGATATTCCGTATCATACCGTGAAAGTCAAGGAATTGGAAAATGGATATTTTTGGGTGCGGCTGACGCGTTTCAGTGAAAATACGTTTTCTGATTTGAGAAAAGAAATCGATGAGGCGATGAAAAAATCGGAGTTGAAAGGCATTGTCCTTGATATGCGCAACAACCCCGGAGGATTGGTCGAATCAGCAATCAATATTGCCGATATGTTCCTTGAAGAAGGCGTGATCATGTCCATGAAAGGGCGTGACGGCAATGAAGAGCTGGAATATAAGGCGCAAAAACAAAAAGACGATATAAAAGCCCCTTTGGTTGTTTTAGTGAATGCGGGGTCTGCTTCTGCTTCCGAAATCGTGGCGGGTGCGCTTTGCGATCAGGAACGCGCCTTGATTGTCGGAGAAAAAACTTTCGGCAAAGGCTCCGTGCAGAATGTCATTCCTTTGCCTGACGGAACGGGCTTGAAATTAACGGTTGCCCTCTATTACACTCCTTCCGGAAAATCCATTCAAGCCGAAGGCATTGTTCCCGATTTTGAAGTGCTTTGGGAAAGTCCCCGTAAAGCCGAAGATAATTTTTCCGTCCGTGAAAAAGATTTAACAAGACATCTTGAATCTGACAGAGCTAAGAAAAATGCTCAGTCTGTTCAAAATATCGAGAGCAAAGAACTTTTGGAAAACGACAATCAGCTGAGGGTCGCTTTGCAGCTGGTCAAATCTTTGCCAACCATTCAAAAAATTAAATAATTGAAAGATAGACAGTATTTTTGATTTTGTTTAAAATAAGGACTTGTAAACGCAAGTCCTTTTTTATGAGCGGAAAATGAAACGGCACGTATTGGCAGCACTGAATAAAAATAAACCGATTTTCGCGGGAATGAAACGCATTTTTGCGGGATTTTTGTTTTTTGTTTTGTGCATGGCTGTTTATTTGGGTATTTCCGCGCTGCTTTCGCATTTTCTGTATACCACCAATTCAGGTGTTTTTCACGAAGAATACCGGGAAACAAAAACGGAAAACGGGCAAAACTTGTTGGCGCATAAGAGTTCTTATAACGCGGCGGACATAAATTTTTCCGCATACATTGCTGACCGTGACCCTTATTGGGAACTGGAGAAAAGTATTTGCCGGAATTATCGATATGATAAGGAATTGCTCGCGCATATCGGGAAAATCCATGAAGCGGTTGACGGTTTTCTGAAGAAGGAAATTCCAGCTCAATCCTTGATTTATGCCGATAAGGGAATACATTTCACACAAAAAAACGAGGCGTACCCTTTTATCGTTTATCAGCTGGTGCATGAGGAAACCCCGGAGTACATGTATTATATTGATGATGAGAACATCGCTTTTTTTGGAAAACTCAAAGATTTTTTAAAAAATCAGAATTTGTCTTGTTCCGTAACTTTTGAAAAAAGTTTTTATTATATACAATATCAAGGAAAAATTACGCATGTTATTCGATTAAAGGAATTGCAGGAACGCATTTCCGTTTTTAGCCTGCTGTCAGGCAGCCGGTCTTTCATCACGCTCATCTTGGATGATGCGGGAGAAAATCTTTCTTTGGCGAAAGAGTGTATGGATTTGCCTTTTCCCGTTATTTTTTCCATTTGGCCGAAATCGACTTATGCGGTGTCTATTGCTGTTTTAGCCCATGAAAAAGGCTTGCCTGTTTATTTGCATCAGCCCATGGAAGCGCTGCCCCGCGGCGGGATGAAAGTCGATATAGGAAAGCAGGGCTTGTATACGGATATGAGTTTTGAAGAGATCCGTGATATTTTGTATGAAAATATTGTTTCATTGCCCTATGCGCAGGGTTTGAATAATCACATGGGGTCGAAATTCACGCTGAACGAAACGGCTATTATAAAATTTTATAAAGCCGTTCAGGAAATAAAACCGTATTTTTCGGTGCTTGACAGTTTGACTGTTCCGCAGTCGAAGTTATACCGGATTGGTAAAGAGAATGAATTTTTAGTGGCAAAACGTGATTTTTTCATAGACAACGATATGAATACGGCAAACATTTTGCAAGAATTGAACCGTGCTTATGAACTTTCAAAAAGAAATAAACGTATTGTCATTATCGGACATGTGAGAAGATCTACTGTTGAGGCATTAAAAAAATGGCAGGCGTATAAGGATCAAAACATAGTTTTTTCTTTGCCGTCAACATTTTAGGGGGAATTATGCAATATAGCTTCGGAATTATAAAACCTGATGCGATGAAAAAAAAGCTTTACGGTAAAATATTGGACGATATCGCGAATGCGGGCTTTAAGCTGATAGGATTGAAATTGTTTCACCTTACGGAAGAAAAAGCGAAAAATTTTTATGCAATGCATGCGGATAAACCTTTTTTTAATGAACTTATCCGGTATATGTGTTTAAGTCCCGTGCTTTGTTTTGTTGTGCAAAAAGAGAATGCGATTTTTGATTTCAGGGAATTGACGGGAAATACCGACCCTAAAAAAGCGGAAGAGAACACGCTGCGTTTCAAATACGGGGAAAGTATTTCCGCAAACGCCCTGCATGCCTCTGACAGCGAGGAAAGCTTTGACAGGGAATGGCGTTTTTTCTTTACCCAAGAAGAACTTTTCTTTTATTGATTTTTATGTTAAATAAAAAGACCCTTTTTCAGGTTGAACTAAAAAAAGGGCTTATTTTTTATTTTATGGTATCGCGATTAAAACGGGGTGTCGTCCATATCGCTCGCTTCACTTGGAAACGGTGAGCCGTAGTCTTCCATCGGTTCTTGATTGTGTTTCGGTTTTGGAGCCGGCTGAGGAGCGAAATCGTCAGAATTCCTGTCACCTTTCTTGTCAAGGAAACGTACGGTATTCGCCACAATGTCGGTTGAATAACGGTCTTGCCCCTGCTGGTCCTGCCATTTTCTGGTTTGAATGCGTCCTTCCACGTAAACAAGACTTCCTTTGCTCAGATATTGGGCGCAGTTTTCCGCTGCACGCTGAAAAACGCTCACTCTGTGCCATTCCGTTTTTTCAACCCTGTTTCCGTCACGGTCAAGATAGCTTTCGTCAGTGGCGATGTTGAGCGTTGTGACAGGCATGCCGCTTTGGGTGTATTTGAGTTCCGGTTCACGTCCTAACCGTCCGATAATCATAGCTTTATTTAACATAATGGATACTCCGTCATAATTTCTTGATAAGTATACTTGAAATAAAAAAAAAGACAATAAAAAAGAAGCCGCATAAAATCATTGCGTTTTTAAAAATTAATCGGCAAGGGCTTTTCTTTGACTGAAACCGAATTATTATGTATACTATGCGAAGTTAACGGAATAATAAGGAGTTTTTTATGCATATATATAACACGATGACCAAGAAAAAAGAAAAATTCGTTCCGCAAGTCGCAGGCAGGGTGGGAATGTACGCCTGCGGAATAACAGCCTATGATTTATGCCATATCGGGCATGCGCGTTCCGCCGTTGTTTTTGACGTTATCGCCCGTTATTTGGAATTTAAGGGAAATCAAGTGACATTTGTGCGGAATTTTACCGATGTTGACGACAAGATCATCAATCGCGCCAATCAGGAAAACGTGAGTTCAAAGGAAATTTCCGAACGTTATATTGCGGCATTTCATGAAGATATGGACAAGCTCAATGTCCGCCGTGCCGATATGGAGCCTAAGGCTACCGACTATATCGGAGAAATGATTGAACTTTGCGAAAAGCTTATTTCCAAAGGTCATGCGTACGCAACTCCTTCCGGCGATGTTTATTTCAGAGTCCGTTCTTTTAAAGAGTACGGCAAGCTTTCCGGACGTGATGTGAATGACATGCGTTCGGGGGCACGGATACAACCGGGAGAAGAAAAGGAAGATCCCCTTGATTTCGCTTTATGGAAAGCGGCGAAACCCAACGAACCGTATTGGGAATGTCCTTGGGGAAAAGGGCGTCCGGGCTGGCATATCGAATGTTCAGCCATGAGTGAAAAGAATTTGAAGCTGCCTCTTGATATTCATGGCGGGGGACAGGATTTGATTTTTCCTCACCATGAGAACGAAATAGCCCAAAGCGAAGCCGCTCTTGGCGGAGAATTTGCAAGATTTTGGGTGCATAACGGCTTTGTGCAGATTGATTCGGAAAAAATGTCAAAGTCATTGGGAAATTTCAAGACGATACGGGACATTTTGGAAGCGAGACATCCCGAAGCATTGCGGTTTTTCCTTTTGAGCAAACATTACAGAAGCCCCCTTGATTTTAGTTTCGCAACCATGGACGATGCGGAAAAAGGGCTTGTGCGCGTTTATGAGTGTTTAGCGGAAGTCCGTTCCGCATTGCAAAAGGATTTCAATAAGAAAATGGCTATGCCTGAAGAAATTTTAAAAGAATTTCAGGAATTGAAACAAGCTTTTCTGGACGCTATGGACGATGATTTCAATACCGCCGCCGCGCTCGGGCATGTTTTTGGCATTGTCCGTCTTGTGAACAGGGTTCTTGAAGACAAGACGCTCCGAGGCAAGGACGGAACAAAAGCGTTTTTGGAACAGGTCAGCGCGGAAGTGAATATCTGGTCGCAAATTCTGGGAGTTTTCGCTCTGGAACCGGCAGACATTTTGCTTGAATTGAGAAATTTAAATGCGAAGCGTATGAATATCGATGTTCAAAACGTGGAAGATTTATTGGCGCAAAGGCTTGAAGCGAAGAAGAATAAGGATTTTGCAAAAGCCGACAGCATCCGTGATACGCTTACTGCCATGCATGTTGAAGTCCGTGACACGCAAAACGGGCAGGTATGGGCGATCAATTATACCGGTTAGCTAACACTATGAAAATAGTGAGGAAATATGATAAAAAAAATTTTGGCGGCTTGTATCGCGGCATGTATTGCTGTCATAAGTCCTCTTCATGTTTCAAAGGCTGGATTGTTTAAAGAATTTAGCATACGTGATGAAAAAGAACTTGCCAAAGAATTTGAAATTCTTGTGAAATCCCGTTTGCCGATCATTGAAGACCCTGAAATAAAATCATATGTGCGTTCCGTCGTGGACCGTATCATTGCGAAAGTGCCTCCGCAGCCGTTTGATTTTGAAACAAACGTTATTTACAGTCCCGTGCTTAATGCGTTCGCCACTCCCGGAGGCTATGTCTGCGTTTATTCCGGACTGCTGGTCAATATTGAAGACGAGGACTCTTTGGCAGGTATTTTGTCCCATGAAGTTGCGCACGTGACCCAAAGGCATATTGCTTCGCGTATTGACAGAGGAACATATCTGAGTATCGGAACCTTGGTTGCTATGGTGGGAGCTGTTTTAGCCGGCGGGGGGGATGCCTCCGGGGCTTTGCTTGCCGGTTCAATGGCGACTTCGCAGGCGGCGATGCTCAGCTATGGACGGCAGGATGAAAGTGATGCGGACAAGTTCGGTTTGCAATATATGATGAGGGCGGGATACGACCCGCGGGGAATGGCGAAAGCCTTTCAGGTCCTGCAAAATAAAAGTTTAGGCGCGAGTTCCGATTTTCCGACGTATTTATCCACACACCCCAATATCAATGCCCGTATTGCAGCGGTAAATTCCTTTGTCCGCGGCTTAAAAAAAACGAATAAAAAGATTGACAACAGCAGGTTTTTGCGGGCGAAAGCATTGACCGTCGCCTATTATGCGGATCTTCGTTTTGCGGAAAATTATTTTTCAGCGAAAAAAAGCGCTTATGATTATATGGGCTTGGGAATAGTCGCCCATAAACGCAATCAAATCAGACAGGCGGAAGAATTTTTGCAAAAAGCCGTGCAAGCCGCTCCTTCCGATTCCCTTATGAACAGGGAACTGGGACGTTTTTATTTTGATGTGGGAAAGTTTGCGCAGGCAAAGAAATATTTGGAAAAAGCCCTTTCCGTAAATCCTAAGGATTATATGGCGGTATTTTTTTACGCCCGTTTGCTGGACAGCGAAAATCATGTTCTTGAAGCCCAAAAAGAGTATGAGAAAGTTTTGCGGTACGCTCCTGAAGACGGTGAGGTTTTAAATTTTTACGGACGTGTTTTAGGGCGTCAAGGCAAGGAATTTGAAGGCTATTTGCAGTTGGCGCTGGCTGAAATTTACAGAAATGACGAAGCAAGGGCAAATTCTTGGCTCAAAAGAGCAGGGGAACTCGCTCAAACGGATACGCAAAAAGCAAGTTTGAAAAACGTTCAGTCCATTATGGCGGAACGGAAAAAATATTGGAAATAAGGGTATGAGCATGGAAATACGCGGCACTACGATACTTGCGGTCAGAAAAGACGATAAAGTCGTCATAGCCGGAGACGGACAGGTTACCATGGGGCAATCCATGGTGATGAAACATACGGCGAAAAAAGTCCGCCGCCTTTATAAGGGAAAAGTTATCGGAGGTTTTGCAGGGGCGACTGCCGATGCCTTCACCCTTTTTGAACGTTTTGAAGCGAAACTTGAGGAAAGCGGCGGAAATTTGGCCAGAGCCGCTGTCGAGCTTGCGAAAGATTGGCGGAATGATAAATACTTACGCAAATTGGAAGCCATGCTTCTTGTTGCTGATTTGGAACATATTTTGATTTTAACGGGAACCGGCGATGTCATAGAACCGGATTCAGGGGTTGCAGCTATCGGATCAGGCGGAAGTTTCGCCCTTTCCGCCGCAAAAGCGCTTTTAAAACACAGCAATTTGGATGCGGAAGAAATCGCAAGGGAATCAATGGAAATCGCCGGTGACATCTGTGTCTTCACAAACCATAATTTAACCGTGGAAATATTGAAAAAAGAATAGGTCGCGGAATGGATAAAAAAGTCGTTTTCATCCATAACAATATTTGCAAAGAAACAGGACAGGAAGTTGTTTTGGAAGAACTTTTTGTTGAGCAATCGCAAAATTTGTATTGGGTGAATTATGAAATTTCAACTGATGACGAATGGGAAAAATTGTTGGCTGCACTCCCTCTTTCTGAATTTGAACAACGTTTTTTTACCGATAAAAAAGCGTTTCCGAGGGTTGAAGTTGTGCAGGCGACAGGCTTGTATCTGCGTATTCCGACTTCTAACCGCTGGGAGGAAACAACCTATTTTATCCATTTGGTTTTATTAGGAAATATTGTTCTTACAATAACAAAGAGCGAAGGTGAAACGCTGGATAAAGCCTATCAGCAGCTGCAGGCGGGCGTGAAGCTCGAAGGTAAGGAAGGCATTTTTTTATTGATGTATCTTCTTGAGGGCATAGAAGAACACCTTATTAATAATTATCTTGAAGCAAGAAGCATTATCAACAGTTTTATCAAGTCCTTGGAAAGCATTCCCGATGATCAGGACAATGATAACGTTGTTAAGATAAAGGGTCGTTTAATGAATATCACCGGGCAGTGCGAAGAGTTTTTATTTGCCTGCACCTTGCTGAGAACCGTTATTTCCGTATCGTTCTTTCCTGCGCATACTAAAAAATTGCTTAATGATATTTTAGATACGCTCGCCCATGTCGAGCAAAGCATGCATAAGTTGGATAAGCATCTGGAAGATCAGCTTCATAGGATAGATTCCCATTTTCGAGAATTGTCCGATAAACGCCTGCGTATTTTAACGGTTTTGTCTTCGATTTTTTTGCCGCTGACATTCATTTCCAGTCTATACGGCATGAATTTCGAGCATATGCCGGAATACGGTTATGAATACGCTTATCCTATCTGTTTGGGTATCATGCTTTTCATCGGTCTTGGCATGATTGTCTATTATGCGGTAAAAGGGTGGTTTCATTAATTTTAGTTTTTTTGTTGCAAGCCGAATGAAGCGGTGGTATTTTAAAAAACATGCAAGTAACTTTAACGAGGAAATAGGTGAATTATGATTTCAAAAGCGTTAATTGCGGAGTTTGAAGCTCTTTTGGGAAAGGAAAATGTTTTATCAGAAGAAATAGACAGGCATAGCTATTCTTTTGATGCGGCTGTGCTTGAGTCTTGCGTGCCGGCTTTGGTTTTGTTTCCGACTAAAACAGAACAGCTTGGAGTTATTGTTAAAAAATGTTATGATGAAGGATTGCACATCACTGTCCGCGGTTCAGGTTCCAATCTTTCCGGCGGAACCATTCCCGACGATAAGGACAGCGTTGTTATCGCGACCGGAAAACTTAATAAAATTTTGGAAATCAATGAAGAAGATTTGTATGCGGTTGTCGAACCCGGAGTTGTTACGGAGCAATTTGCAAATCAGGTTCGGACAAAAGGGCTTTTTTATCCTCCTGATCCGGGTTCGCAAAGCATTTCGACCATCGGCGGCAATATTGCCGAAAACGCAGGCGGTTTGCGCGGTTTGAAATATGGCGTAACCAAAGATTATGTCATGGGCTTGGAATTTTATGATTTCGAGGGGCAGCTGGTAAAAACCGGTTCCCGCACGGTAAAATGCGTTACCGGATATAATCTTGCGGGTATGATGATCGGTTCCGAGGGAACGCTCGGTCTTATCAGCAAAGCTATTTTAAAACTTGTTCCGCCTCCTAAGGCGTCAAAAGCCATGATGGCTATTTTTGACGATGTGCAAAAAGCGTCGGAAGCGGTTGCGGGTATCATCGCCGCCCACGTTGTGCCCTGTACTTTGGAATTTTTGGACCATGCGACCATAAATTATGTTGAAGAAGATAAGAAAATCGGTTTGCCGAAAGATGCCGATGCGCTTTTGCTTATCGAAGTGGACGGGCACCCGGGACAAGTTGCCGATGAAACGGAAATTGTCGAGAGAGTTTTAAAGGCATGCGGCGCGACAGCCATTCATATCGCCCAAAACGAAGAAGAAAAGAATAAGATTTGGCTTGGCAGAAGAAATGCCCTTCCGGCTCTCGCCCGTCTTCGTCCTACCACTGTTTTGGAAGACGCAACCGTTCCCCGTTCAAAAATTCCCGCCATGGTGAAAGCTTTGAATGAAATCGCTAAAAAATACAATGTGCAGATGGGAACATTCGGGCATGCCGGCGACGGCAACTTGCACCCGACCATTTTGTGCGATAGGCGTGACCATGAAGAATTTGTGCGAGTGGAAGCTGCTGTCGATGAAATTTTCAATGTCGCTTTGGAACTTGGCGGAACGCTTTCCGGCGAGCATGGCATCGGCACCGCAAAGGCGAAATGGCTTGAAAAAGAAACTTCCCGCGGCACTATCATGTTCTCACGCAGGCTGAGAAGAGCTATCGACCCTAAAGGACTTTTTAATACACAAAAATTAGTGGGCGTTTAATATGAATGATATGGAGCAGTTAAGACAATCTCTTTTGAAGATTGACGACCTTTTGGCATCTTGTATGCGATGTGGAAATTGTCAAGCAGTTTGTCCCGTTTTTTCACAGACTTGCAGGGAAGCTGACGTTGCAAGAGGCAAAATCGTTCTTTTGCAGAATTTGGCTTACGAACTTATCAAAGACCCTAAAGCTGTCGAAGAGCGTTTGACTCGTTGCCTGTTGTGCGGTGCGTGTGAACATAATTGTTCTACCGGTGTAAAAACGCTGGAAATTTTCGTTGAAGGAAGAATTGCGTTAACGCAGTATTTAAAACTTTCTCCTATCAAGAAATTTATTTTTCAATCATTGCTTACCCACCCGAAACTTTTTAAAAATGCTATCCGCACGGGCTCCCTTTTCCAAGGGCTTATTTTGCGCAGACAAAAAAACAAGCAGAATACCGCAACAGCCCCTTTGCTCAAACCGTTTCTTGGCGCACGCCATATTCCCACTTTGCCTAAAAAGCAGCTGAGTGAAAAATACGGAGTTCTTGTCGGGGACAAGTCCAAGAAATACAATGTCATTTTTTATCCCGGCTGTATGAGTGACAAGGTATATACGCAAATCGGCGATGCCGTGCTGTCCTTATTGTTTCATTACGATGTCGGGGTAATCATGCCTGATGATTTTTCCTGCTGCGGGCTTCCCGCCTTGGCTTCCGGTGATAAGAACGGTTTTGACGCCTTGGTTAAAAACAATATCGGAGTTTTTGAACGCATAGGGCTTGATCACGGGGTTGATTATGTTGTCAGCGCCTGCCCTTCCTGCACGGAAACGCTGCATAAATGGTGGCTGCAACTATCTGGAAATTATAGTCTGAAAGAAAGGGACGTTTTGCAAAAAATCAGCGCAAAGGCTATTGATATGCATGATTTTCTGTACAATGTTTTAAAAATTGACACAAGCAAGACCACACCGAAAGAAAATGCGGCTGTGATTACTTATCATGAATCTTGCCACTTGAAGAAATCCTTGGGAATTTCCAAAGAAGTGCGTGAACTTTTGAAACTGAATGAAAATTATGTGTTAAAAGAAATGGCGGAAGCTGACAAATGCTGCGGCTGCGGGGGAAGCTTCACCTTGACCCAACCGGAACTTTCTTTGAAAATCGGCACGCGAAAATGGAAAAATATTGTGGACAGCGGCGCGGAAGAAGTTGTTACGGCTTGTCCCGCCTGCATGATGCAAATCGCCGATATGCTGGGAAGAAACCAAACAGACATAAAGGTAAGGCACAGCCTTGAAATTTTAGCGGAAACGCTGACGGCTGGAAAATAATTAAAAAATACTGATGAGGCAAAAATGTGGGAAAAGTTTGATACGTATTGCGTGTGTAAGCTTTGCTCACATTTTTGCCGTTTATCGGAAGATGAGCCTGCCGGCAGGTGCAATGTCCGCTTCTACAAGGACGGCGAAGTTTTTTCCCTTGTGGGTAAGCGGTTAGCCGCTGTCAATATCGATCCCATAGAGAAAAAGCCCCTTTATCATTTTAAGCCCAAAGCAAAAGCTCTTTCGGTGGGAACTGTCGGCTGTAATTTTCAATGCGCTTGGTGTCAAAACCATTCTTTGGTGACAGCTGTTCAATTTGTAAATTTTCCCGATCATGATTTTCAGACAATGAACGCTTGTTTCGGGCAAGCCTATGAACCTGAAGAACTTATCCGTATTGCTTGTGAGCATAATGTTGAAACGCTTGCCTATACCTATAATGAGCCGACAATCTTTTTTGAACAGGCACTTTCTCTTGCCGAATATGCGGTAAAAGAAAACAAGGCAAATATTTTTGTTTCCAACGGATATTTTTCAAAACAGGCGTTTCAGGTATTAAAACAGTGTATTCATGCTTTTAATATCGATATTAAAGCATTTTCCGAAAAAACATATCAAGATTTTTGCGGAGCAAGGCTCCGTCCTGTTCTTGATTCCTGCGTGAGAGTGAAAGAAGCCGGTCTGCACCTTGAGGTGACGACGCTTCTTATTCCTGAATTGAACGACAGTACGGAAGAATTGACGCAGCTTGCTCAATTTATTGCGGAAGAATTGGGAAAAGACACGGTATGGCATATCAGCGCGTTTCATCCGAGCCATAATATGCGGAATAAAGCGGCAACTCCGGTTCATACTCTCGATAAAGCCTATGAAATAGGAAAAGAAGCGGGGCTTCACCATATTTATTATGGAAATGTGCCAAAAGAAAATAACACTGTTTGTCCGAAATGCCAAACAACCCTTATTGAACGAAAGGGATATTCAGTGAAAATTTTAGATGATTTTAGGGGAAAATGTCCCCGCTGTAATTTTGAAATAAGCGGAATATGGCGGTACTATGAGTAAAAATGACGAAAAATCCAATAATCCTTTTGCAAAACTTGCGGCTATGCAGTTTCCTGATAAAAACGCACCTGAAAAAGCAAGGCGCGTATCTGTTCCGGCGGAAAAGCATAAACCGTCCGATGTTTCTTTTGATGACGATGAGCGTTTGTTCTTAGCCAGTATCGGGGAAGTGAGTGCGCTTGGTTTTGATAAGAAAGTGTATGCCGGTTTTTCCGAAAATTCTTGCACCATGGCGGAACTTTTAGAGAAAACAAACATGCGGAAAAAAGAACGTGTTTCCGCCCGTCAGCCTGAAAAACAGGAAGGGACCAAAAAGAAAATCGTTGTTGATACAAAACATGAGGAAAATCAAGAAGATACTGACGATTTTTATAAGGCGATGCAGGATGTGAAAAGCTTGGACGGAAAAGGCAGGGCTGTTGTTCCCTGCACGAAAGAGCTGAATGTGAGCCCGCCTCCGGCAACAAATCCCTTGCAGGATTTTATGGACGGTAAATTGGAATTTGCCCTTAACGCTACGGAAGATTATGTTGAGGGGCATATTTTGGGCATGGATTTAATGACTGTGGGAAAATTGCAAAGCCGCCAATACAGCCCCGAAGCCCATATTGATTTGCACGGGCTCAATATCGAGCAGGCTTACTATAATTTGGTCGCATTTTTCAGAAATTCGTACCAAAGAGGTTTGCGTACGGTTTTAGTGGTTACGGGCAAGGGAAAAAATTCTGTGAACGGTATGCCCATACTGCGCAATAAGGTGCAGGAATGGTTTACAAAAGACCCATTCAGACGTGTGGTTATCGCTTTTTGCACAGCCAAGCAGGAAGACGGAGGCACCGGAGCCTTATATGTTCTTATCCGTAAGCAAAAGAAAACGAACGGTAAAGTGTGCTGGGATTTAACACCCACGGACAGCGTTTTCTTTTTATAAAATTATTTGAAATTCGCAGAGATAGCAGATATGAAAAAAAAGTAAGCTTAATTCTTGCTGATTATTTCAAAACTTGTTATAAGACAAACGGAAAAAATATTATGAGGGAAGGTTTATTATGCAAGCTCCTGAAAAAAATTTAGCTTTTGATCTTGTGCGTGTTACTGAATCTGCAGCTTTATCCGCGGCGCGTTGGCTCGGCTTGGGAAATAAAGAAGGCGGTGACGGTGCAGCGGTTGATGCTATGCGTCTTTCCTTTAATTCGCTTGATATCAATGGTACCGTTATTATTGGTGAAGGTGAAAAAGATAATGCTCCAATGCTCTATAACGGGGAAAAAATCGGTACCGGTGACGGTGCGAGTTTGGATATCGCCGTCGACCCGGTCGAAGGCACGAACCTTTTGGCGACAGGACGTCCCAATTCTATTTCCGTAATCGGCGCTTGTGCCGCCGGTACCATGTATAATCCTGGTCCGAGTTATTATATGCAAAAAATCGCTGTTGGTCCTGAAGCGAGAAATGTTATTGATATTGATGCTCCGGTGAAAGACAATCTGCGCAATGTCGCCAAAGCGCGCGGTAAAGATATCCACGACCTTGTCGTTTTTATTCTCGATAAACCCCGTCATCAACGCCTTATTCAAGAAATCCGCGAAGCAGGCGCAAGAATACAGCTGCATACGGACGGTGACGTCGCAGGCGCTCTCATGGTTGCCGACCCGCGCGGCGGTATCGATATCATGATGGGAACAGGCGGAACGCCGGAAGGCGTCATTGCTGCCTGCGCATTAAAAGGTGTCGGCGGACAGCTTTTAGGGCGTCTTGATCCGCAGTCTTTGGTGGAAAAAGAAGCTATCGAGAAAGCCGGTGTCGATATGCGGGAAATTCTGTCCATTGAATCGCTTATCAAAGCTGACGACGCATTTTTTGCGGCAACGGGCATTTCCGGCGGTTCATTCCTGAACGGTGTTGAATTTGTCGGCGGCGGCGCTGTCACCCATTCGCTTGTTATCCGTGCTAAAACCGGCACTATCCGTTATATTGAATCCCATCACAATTGGAATAGGCTGATGAAATTCAGTGCTGTTGATTATTCATAGGTGATTTAACATGAGTGTTGCTATATTATTTCCGGGACAAGGTTCTCAAAAATTCGGAATGGGCAAACGCCTTTCCGAGAAACGTTCCGATATTATGGATTTGTGGATTAAGGCGGAAAAAATAAGCGGTGTGCCTTTGCGTGAAATTTATTGGGAAAGCAATGACAATGATTTAATGGCGAATACCCGCAATCTGCAGCCTGCCATTACTGTTGTGAACTTGGCTTTATGGCTTTATACGAAAGATTATATCAAGCCTAACTGCACAGCCGGGCACAGCCTTGGGGAATTCAGCGCGTTGGCTGCCGCAAAGGTATTGAGCCTTGATGATGTTTTGCAGGCTGTTTCTTTGCGCGGTCGTTTAATGGCTGAAGCAGATCCCGAGGGAATCGGCTCCATGTACGCTGTTTTGCGTTTAAATGCGGAACAGGTTGAAACGCTCTGCAAAGACGTTTCCGATAATTCCGGCAAAATGGTGCGGCTTGCCAATAGGAATACCCCCGGACAATTCGCTATCAGCGGACATAAGCAGGCGCTTGAAGAAGTTGTTGAAAAAGCCCAAGCGCTCGGCGGAAAATGTATTCCCCTTGCTGTGAGCGGCGCTTTCCATACGCCTTTGATGGCTGAAGCTTCTGCCGAATTTTCAAAATATTTGAGTTCCATTGATTTTCATGACGCGGAATTTCCTGTTTATTGCAATATCAACGGGGAACCGTTGTCAGAAGCTGAAAAGCTCCGGTCTGCAATAAAAAAACAGATGACTTCTTCCGTGTATTGGATTGAAACCATTTGCAGTCAATATGAAAATGGCGTTCGGAAATGGTTTGAATTCGGTCCTCAGGGAATTTTAACCCGTATGATGCGGCAAATCATCAAAGTGAACGAGGGGGCGGACAGTTGTTTTGAAACAATTCATATCCCGAACCTTGAAGAAGCCGATAATTATATCAGCAATAATTGTTAATAGCAAAAAAAATTATTTTAAAATCAGCCTAATCGGCTGATTTTTTTTATTTAAAAATCTTTGCTTTAACTTGTCAGAAATAGCGATATTGGATATGTTTCAAGAAAAAAGCAAATTGATTTTGGAGTTCGCCATATGAAAATTTGGAATAAAATTTTTTACTTAGCTGTATTTTTTATATTTTGTTCTTCTGCTCATGCGAAAAATTCCGTTGAATATATACGCTATTTGGCGGAGCAAACTTCTGTGAACGAAATTGCGGAAAATAAAGTGATACGTATTGTGCAGGGAATGGACCCTGTTTATTTGAATTTTTCTGCTGATGAAAAAGTTTGTAAAGAAAAATACGGAGATAAGGCATTTGAAATTTGCGGACGCAGTTTTCAGGATATCCTGCCTGAAACCGGTCAAATTCAAATAACCCCGAAAATGGAAGGAAAATGGCAATGGCAGTCTGATTTTTCGCTTGCGTTTTATCCCAGTAAGGAATGGAAAGCCGATACAAAATTTTCCGTACAGTTCGGGAAAGAGTCTTTGCCGAAACTCACGGTGATCACAAAGCCTGTTCAGTTTACAACGCAGGCGCTCAAGCCCAGCATTGTCGGTGATTTTAAATTTGATCCTGAACATGCTGAAACCATGATGATCACAGGTTCCGTATCGTTCAATTACCAAGTGGACAGGGAAAGTCTGGAGTCCAAAATTCATGTTGTTCCTGTGAGCACGGGTGCGGTGACACTTGGAAAAATGGAAACAAACTTTCATAACGGGACTTTGTATTTTTCCATTCCCGTGCTGAAAGTGAGCGATAAGGCAGCTGACGTGAAAATTCAGCTTTTTGCCGGTGTGCAGGCTGTTTCAGGGGGAAAATTGGCCTCTAATCATGAATATGTGATTAAAGTTCCGTCAAAAAGTGAAATTTTTAAATTCATCGGCAGCGAAGCAGGTATTGAGGAATTGCCCGATCTGTCTGCCAAGCAAAATATCGTTGCGGAATTCAGCCTGCCTGTTCTTCCCAAACAGTTGGAAGATAAAATCCACGCTGTTCTTTTGCCCCGTGAAAAAGTGCAGACGGAAGAGGCGAAGGACAACCCGCCTTACAAATGGTGGTCTTTTGCGGAAATCAGTCCCGACGTATTGAAAAAATCTGAAAATTTGGAGCTTTCGTTCTTGAATAACAGGGAAGAAAATACGCGTTTCATAATGCTTGCACCGCAAAACGCTGTTGAGGCGGGGCGCTGCGCGTATCTGACCATTTCCGCGCCTGTACAAGGTCCGGACGGTTTCGTCATTGATAAGGATATTCATTTGCTGGTGCAGTTTGATGCGTTGCAAAGCGTGATGAAAATCATGCAAAAAGGTTCGCTGCTTTCTTTGCGCGGGGATAAGAAACTTTCCTTGTATGCACGCAATGCGGATGAAATTCACTATATAGTCAGGCAAATCCGCCCGGAATTTATTAATTCCTATATTCCCTTATTAAAACAAGCCCAATACGGACAAGTTCACGGTGAAATGCTTGACAGCATGAGTATCGTGCATGAGGGAAGTCTCCCCTTAGCCTTTACTAATGCGGAAAAAGCGCAGTTCGCTTCTTTGGATCTGGCGCCTTTCCTGAAAAATGACAAAGGTTTTTTCCATATAACAGTTGAAGCGAAAAAAGAAGGTGCGGTAACTGCTGCCGATTCCCGTTTCATTATGCTCAGCGATTTGGGACTTATTGTGAAAGCTGACGACAGCGAAGAGAACGTGCAGGCGTATCTTACTTCCTTGGCCGCGGGAAAGCCTGTCAGCGGAGCTGAAATTGAAGTTTTGGGAGCGAACGGCATAGCCCTTTTCAAAGGGAAGACGGATAGGAACGGCGTTGTTTCTTTGCCTTCCTTGGCGGGCTATGAGCGGGAAAAGCAAGTGGTTGCCATTGCCGCAAAATTTAAAGATGATATGGCAGTTCTTCCTTATGTTGATTATCAATTCATTTTGCGTCCTCAAAACAGAACGGACACCTCCGGAAAAGTTTTTTCCGAAACGAGTTTGAATGGTTTTATTTTTACCCAGCGCGACATGTATCGTGCAGGGGAAACCGCATATTTCGGTTTTATTTTAAAACAGGAAAATATGAACGCCGGACTTGAAAACATGCCTCTTCTCGCAACTGTGTACGCAAGCAGCGGCAAAATACTCCGTAAACAAAAAATTACCGTATCCAAGCAGGGAATGGGGGAATTTTCCTGTAAAATTCCTGAAAACGCCGTGAGCGGCATGTATCGTTTTCATATTGAAAAAGCGGATAATTCCGCGTCATTGTTGGCGAAAGATTTTTATGTCATGGATTTTACGCCGGACACTATCAAGGCAAAGCTTGAAAATAATCTTACCGGAGTAAAAAAATGGTATGGCAGAGAAGACTTGCAGGATTTAGCGTATACGGTAACCGTCGAAAATCTTTTCGGTTCGCCTGCAATGGGCAATACTGTCAAGGCAAGGCTTATCGCTTCGCCCATGCAGTTTGCTTTTGATAATGAATATAAAGACTTCATTTTTTATGACGCAGGCAAAGCGGAGAAAAGCAATGTGCAGGAACTTGGCAGCTTTGTCACGGATAAGGAAGGAAAAGCGGATATAAAAATTGATGTCAATGCAATTGGATATGAAAGCTTGGCTTTGACGCTGCAAGCAGAAGTTTTTGACGCGCAGGGCGCTTCCAACATCCTTGTTAAGGATTTGCTGTATGTTTCACCCCTCAGCGCCGTGCTCGGGTATAAGACGCAGAGCAATTTGGCGTTTTTGACACAGCAGGAAAAAGCGAGTCTTGAAATCATCGCTTTGGATATGTTTGCAAAACCTTATGCGATGGGCGAGCTTGCCGTTGAATTGTATCAGTCTGATTTTGTGAAGAGTTTGGTTAAAGTTAACGGAAAATACCAATATACGAAAGTTCGGCGCGAAAAGCTGCTTTCGACGGGTTCCGCCCAGCTGAACGGTGAGCTTTTGCATTTCAGCCTTGATACGTCCGAAGTGGGCGAAAAACTGCTTGTGTTCAAAGATAAAAAGGAACGTGTTGTTTTGCAGGTCCGCTATACCGTTGTGGGAGACAGTTCCGTGCAGTTTGACGAATATAAGTCGGCGGATTTGCAGGCAGCTGTCGACACAAAAGAGTATAAGACCGGCGAGAGCATAAGAGTAGCTTTGAAAACCCCTTACGAAGGATCGGGGCTTATTACAATCGAACGTGATAAGGTTTATGCCGCAAAATGGTTTGCAGCCGATAAGGGAAATAGCGTTCAATCCATTGAAATTCCTGAAGGACTGGAGGGAAAAGCGTATATCAATGTTTTGTATTTTAGGGACATTGAAGATGAAGAGATTTTTGTGGAGCCTTGCGCAAGCGTGGTTTTGCCGTTTACCGTTGATGTGTCCAAACGCAAGCTTGGTTTGGAACTTGAAATAGCAAAGGGTGAAAAAGATTTTGTCGCCCGTCCGGGACAGGAGTTCACAGTGCAGGTTCGCACGGATGAGCCGGCAAAAGTGCTTGTTTATGCTGTTGACGAGGGTATTATCCGCCTGACGGGCTATCAGCGTCCGAATCCTTTGCAGGAGCTTTTCCTGGACAGGGCGCTGTCCGTGCAAACATATCAATATTTGGATATGCTTATGCCTGAATTTTCTCTTATGCAAAAGCAGCTGGCAAAGTTCGGCGGGGATATGCTTTTTGCCGCAAAACATGAAAACGCGCTGCGAAGCGCAGGGGTAAATCCTTTTAAAGTGAGGGATTACAAGCCTGCTGTTTTCTGGTCAGGACTTTTGGATGTCGATAAAAAGGGCAAAGAAATAAAAATTCCCGTGCCGGATACCTATAATGGCAATATGCGTGTTTTTGCCGTGGCTGTTTCCGATACAAAAGCCAATGCCGCGCAAAAAGATGTTTCGTGCCAAGCCGAAATTGTCGTGCAGCCTTATCTTCCGTTTTTCGTTTCTCCTACGGATGAATTCGAAGCGACTCTTTTATTGACGGATATGCGTAAGGATAAGCGTTTAAAAGATATTGAATTGAAAATGGATTTAGGCTCAGCCTTTGAGTTGGTCGGAAAAGATACGCTCGCTCTCGTTCTTGAAGAGGGTAAGCAAAACATTGTACGCCTGCGGATAAAAGTGAAAGACGGCGATGATATTTTCGGTGAAAAAACGCTTCGCTTCATAGTGACGCAAAAACAGTCAGGCTTGAAGCAAACAATGCCCGCAATGCTTTCCGTGCGCCCGGCTTCTGCTCGGTATGGCACGGTAACGCTTGGCATGCTTTCGGAAAAGAATAAAAAATATGCGGAAGACATTGTTCTTTCACGAAAACTGTATCCGCAGTTCGCAATGCTTTCCGCAAGTGTTTCATCTGCACCTATCCCGTATGTGCAGGCGCTCTTGCAGCGTAATGCTTGGTTTTGCTATCCAAGCACCGTGCAGCGCGTGGCAAAGGCTATGCCTTTGTTATATCTTTTGGAAAATAAGCAATACGCTCCGAAACTGGACGATTTTTCAGAAGAAAAAATACGTTCCCAAATCATGGAGTGTCTGCAAATTCTTGAAAGCCGTCACACGTACCGCAATGTTTTCTACCGTTGGGATAATTACGGGTCCTTATCCGTCTACGAGCTTGCTTTTGTTTTTGATTTTCTTACCACCGCAAGGGAAAAAGGCTTTGCCCTCGCAAGTTATCTTTTTGAAGACATAAAGAACGCGTTGCAGGAAAAATTAGCGCATATGCCGAGCGATCTGGAAGAAGCGAGAGCCATTGCCTACGGCGCTTGGGGATTGACCCGAAACGGCATAATCACGTCTCAAATCATGGCGAATTTGACAACATGGCTTGAGCAAAATGTGAAGAATTGGGAAAGCGATATTGCGGCATCTTTAATGGCGGGTTCCATGAAGCTTATGATGCAGGACGAACTTGCCGGTATGTTTATTGAAAAATATATGCCTGCAATGCAAAATGCGGGAAAATATCCCGCAGGTTTTGACAGCCTTTCGGAACGGGCTTTATATGGGGAAATTGTTGCAAAACATTTTCCTGAAAAATTGGAAAGCGAGAAGAGCAAGCAATATATGCAGGAACTTTACAGTTTATTGCAGGAATATTTCGCACAGAGTTCCGAAGCGCTGGCGATACGTACCATCATCGAAACCGGCGCCCGGCAGGATGTTGAAATCATTGCTTCCTATTTGGCTTTTGCGGATAAGGCGGGAAATGTTGTTTCTTCCAACGTTGCGGAAACGGAAGATACTGTTTCGCACAGTATAAGCCTGGAAGACAGCGATGGGATTGTTTCCGTCAATACTGTGCGGATACAAGCGGAAAAACCGCTTTTTTACCAAGTAAGTGTCAGCGGATATGATAAGGATCGTTTCGCAGGGCAAGGCAAGCAGGCTTTTTCCGTAACCCGTGAATATCGTGATGCGGACGGCGCTCCTGTGAAAGCGTTCCGGGTCGGGGAAGAAGTTGTCGTGGTGATAAAAGCGAAATCACAGACAGGCAAGTCCGAATCCGTCATGATTACGGATATTTTGCCTGCCGCTTTTGAATTTATTGCCGTGCCGTCTGCTGAACCGCTGCGCCTTGGAACCATGCAGGGCAGGAGCGATGCCGGCGTATTGCGGGACGAAGCAGAAATGCAGGTTGAATTTGCAGACAAACTGGAAGACAGGGCTTTGCTTTTCGCAACTCTTGAAAACAGGGAAACGGTTTTTAGTTATAAAGTGCGCGTAAGCAATAAAGGAAATTTTGTTTTGCCTGACATCACCGTGCAGTCTGCGGAAAATCCTTTGCTTTACGCTCGTGACTTAACCATAAAAGATACGAGAATTGTTGCAGAATAATCAATGCTGGAAAGAATAGGCACAAGACTGAAAAACAAAAAGAGCGTTGTTCTTTTGTTTTTGCTTGTGCCGTTTTTTCTTTTTACGGCAAGCGTTGTTTTCAGCGCCAAGCCGCTTTTATATGAAAAAGCGGAATTTTCTTGGCTTATTCGGGACAGGCAGGGGAAATTGCTGTGGCTCAGCCTCAGCGAAGACCAAAAATACCGTTGTTTTGTGCCGTTGAAGCAAATTCCGCAGGCTGTGCTTGAAGCAACTCTCCTTTATGAAGACAGGGATTTCTATGAGCATTCGGGAGTGAATTTTTTATCCCTTGGCAGAGCTGTGTACAGCATGGCAAGAGGAGGACGCAGGATTGGCGCGTCCACTATCACCATGCAGCTGGTCCGTCTTTCCGAACAAACGAAAACGGATACTGTTTTCACGAAAATACAGCAGATTTGGCGGGCTTTCATTTATGAATTTCATTATACGAAAGATGAAATTTTAGAGGCTTATTTGAATTTGGCTCCTTACGGTTCGAATGTCGAGGGAATCGGAGCGGCTTCGTTAGTGTGGTTCCATAAAAATATTCAGGAATTGAACCTTGCGGAAATCATCGCTCTTGTGACCGTTCCCCAAAACCCAAGCGCCAGAAATCCGTTAAAAGCTTCAAACAATCAATGGAATGAGGCGCGTAAACGTTTATTTGCGTTGTGGGACAGTCAAAAACCGAACCCTTACAACAGTTTTTTCGCCGAGTTGCCTTTAAAGGTTTTTGCCCCAAAAGATTTGCCTTTTTATTTTCCTCATACCGTGCTTGAAATTTATGCGGACAGACCTCGGAAAAAGAAAAGGGATTTTCCGGAAGAACAAGTCATACAAACAACTCTTGATTTGGAACTGCAAAAAGAATTGGAAAATGTTTTGACGCAGTACCTTGCGGATAAAAAGCCCTATGGCATGGAAAACGGGGCTATGGTGCTCGCGGATTGGCAAACAGGGGAAATTCTTTCCTTGGTCGGGTCGGCAAATTTTTACAATGTCCGTATCAGCGGGCAAATTGACGGAACAAATATCCCCCGCTCTTACGGTTCGACCCTGAAGCCCTTTATCTACGCTCTTGCTTTGGAACAGGGGCTTATCCATTCAAAGACCATATTGCTGGACACTGAAAGAAGTTTTGCAGGCTATGAACCTGAAAATGCGGACGGAAAATTCAGCGGGCCGCTTTATGCTGACGAGGCGCTGAAAAAAAGCAGGAATATTCCCGCAATCCGATTGGCGGAGCGTTTATCTTCGCCTGATTTGTATGAATTTCTGCAAAAAGCGGGGATAGTCTTTCCCCGTAAGAAAGAACATTATGGCTTGGCGCTTGTTTTAGGGGGGGCGGAAATCCGTTTGCGTGATTTGGCGGGCTTGTATGCAATGCTTGCCAATCGGGGATTTTACCGCAAGCTTACGTATTATGCCAAGGAGAAAGAAAAAGAATTTCCGCTGCTTAGTTCGGAAGCAAGCTATATCACGCTGAAAATGCTTGAAACGAAATCGCTTTTTCCTTTCGGTTCCGTTTTGTCTTCGTGGAAAACCGGAACGTCGAACGGACAGCGGGACGCTCTTACGGCGGGAGTTTTCGGTCCTTATGTTTTAACGGTTTGGATAGGAAATTTTGATGCGAGCGCCAACCCCAATTTCATTGGTTCGCAGGCGGCTTTGCCTTTGTTTTTTCAGGTGGCGGAAAGTTTGCAAAGGTTGAAGACCGGCTTTGACAAGGCTTGGTACACCAAGGACAATCTTAATATCAAGGAAATTGAAGTCTGCGCCTCAACAGGGGATACCGATCTTTCGCTGTGTGGGAATAAGCCGAAAGTGCAGGCATATTTTATTCCTGCAAAATCACCTATCAAGGAAACAGGGGTGCTTCGGAAAATTTTAATCAACACGCAAACAGGACTTAGGGAATGTAAGGAAATCGAAGGAGTTACCAAAGAAGAAATTTATGAGTTTTGGTCTTTGGAGCTGCAGCGTTTGTTTGCGAAAGCGGGTATCCATAAAGAACCGGTTCCGCCTTACAGTTTGCAGTGTCTGCAGGAAATTCCCCGGTATCAGGGAAATGCCCCGCAAATTATATCTCCCGTTAATGGGGTGTTATATCAGCAAGATATGAAAAATTCACAAACAATTTCCCTTCTTGCCGACGCCGATGCCGATGTTGATATTGTGCATTGGTTTGTTGATGATGCGTATTTAGGGCATACGAAAAAAAATTCGAGTCTGTCGTATGTACCGCAGGCGGGTGTGCATACTGTTTATGCCGTTGATGAATTTGGGCGTTCCGGTTCTTTGACTTTTAAGGTTGAAAAAGCGGGTTTTTAAAATTTTCTAGACTTTTTTTAAAAAAATTTGTTTAAGTTTTTAATGGTAATAATTAGTTATAATCGCATTATTAATTTTTTAAAAAAGTGATTAATAATAAAATGTTATTTTATAACTTCCTAAAAAGATTATGTTAAAAAAATCCATGTCTGTTTGACTTTTTGTGAATTTTGATTATTAAAAATCCATGAGATGAAGCGAAACGCTTTAGGGAAAACGGTGCAAATCCGTTGCGGACCCCGCCGCTGTAACCCGGACATTTTTTGCAATATGCCACTGAAAATTTTTTTTGGGAAGGTACAAAAAATGGATGAAGGGAAGCCAGAAGACCGATCTCACACATACAGGAAAATCTTTCGGTGGAAACAGAGATTTTTCGTTTTGCCGTCCTGTATGCTGTTAAAAGTGATACAGGTCTTTTTTTAAACGGGGTTCTCAAATTCTTTTTGTAGGTTGATATGGAAAAGAGAATTAGCAGTATTATCAAAAGGGACGGAAAAAAAGAACCCTATAATGAATCGAAAATCCAAGCGGCAATTTTTAAAGCCGCAAAAGCTGTTGACGGAGTTGACGAAGAAAGGGCGAGGATTTTAGCGTATAAAGTGAATGCGTATATTCTTGAAAAAGGCATCGGCGAACTTGAATATGCTGATGATTCGATTGAGTTTTACCAAGTGAATATTGAAGATATTCAAGACAGCGTCGAGAAAATCCTTATTGAAAACCAACACGCGAAGACAGCGAAAGCTTATATTTTATACAGAAAGCAAAGAAGCGACATCCGCGATGCTTCCGGGGCTTTAATGAAGCTTATGAAGGAGCTGACGTTTTCCGACAGCAGACATTGTGAAATGAAGCGTGAAAATGCCAATATCGACGGCAATTCAACCATGGGGACCATGCTTAAATACGGCAGTGAAGTCGCCAAGGATTTCAATAAGAAGTTTTTAATCCGTGAAGAGCATGTCAAAGCCTATGAGCAAGGAATTATTCATATCCATGACATGGAATTTTATGCTTTGACCCTGAATTGCCTGCAGATTGATGCGGGTAAGCTTCTTGACGGCGGTTTCAACACGGGACACGGCGCATTGCGTTCTCCGAGCAGTATCGGCGCTGCGGCGACTTTGCTTTGCATCATCATTCAAAGCAACCAAAATGAGATGTTTGGCGGGCAATCTGTGCCGACCTTGGATTTCAGCCTTGCTCCTTATGTTGCATGTTCATATATTAAAAATATCCTTTTATATTTGGAAGCGAATTTTAATAATGACGATCTTGCTGCCGATGTCAAAAATGCACTGAAAGCGTATCATGCCGGGCATAGACTGCTTATGAATGATGAGGCGAAAAAAGCTTTGCTTGGAATGTTAACGGAATTTGCTCAAAAATACGCTGTCGATGTTGACGCGAAAAAAGCCTTGGATTTTGCTTACAAGCGCACGGATAAAGATACGTATCAAGCTATGGAGGCATTGATTCATAATCTTTGCACGCTTAATTCCCGGGCGGGAAGCCAAGTTCCTTTTTCGTCCCTGAATACCGGCATGGACACATCCGAAGAAGGGCGCATGGTCACGAAGAATTTGTTTCTTGCGACAGAAGCGGGGCTTGGCAATGGTGAAACGCCTATTTTTCCGATTTCCATATTCAGCATGAAAAAAGGCGTCAACAGAAAGGGCGATCCCAATTATGATTTATTCCGTTTGGCATGCCGCTGTTCCGCAAAACGTTTGTTTCCGAATTTCAATAATATCGATTCCAGTTTCAATAGTATCTATTATGACGGTAAGCCTGAAACCATCTGCGCCGTGATGGGGTGCCGGACTCGTGTGCTTGGCAATGACTATGCACCCGATAAGGCGGTTACTCCGGGGCGGGGAAATTTGTCTTTTACAACCGTGAACCTGCCTTATCTGGCTTTGCTTGCACGTTCCGAACATCCCGAATTGGAAGGGGAAAAACTTTTCAATGCGTTTATGGAGATGGCGGAGCAATATATTCGGTTGCTTTTTGAGCAATTATTGGATAGGTTTGAAATTCAAGCGAAACGAAAGGCAAGGAATTATCCTTTCCTTATGGGACAAGGTGTTTACCTGGGCAGTGAAAATTTGCGTCCCGACGATGAAATTCGCGAAGTGATCAAGCACGGAACGTTATCCATAGGTTTCATCGGGCTTGCGGAATGCTTGGTCGCCCTTTTCGGAAAACATCATGGAGAAGATGCCGTTATCAATGAAAAGGGCGTTGCCGTCATAAAATACTTTCATGACCGCTGCAAAGATGAAACAAAGCGTACCGGATTGAACTTCAGTCTTATCGCAAGTCCTGCCGAGGGCTGTTCCGGACGTTTGCTGCGTCTGACCCGCGATAGGTTCGGCGTGCTGAAAGGAATAACGGATAGGGATTATTTCACCAATTCTTTCCATGTGCCGGTTTTTCATCCTATCCGCGCATGGGATAAAATTCAAATTGAATCACGTTATCATAAATACTGTCTTGCGGGTGCGATCAGTTATATTGAAGCGGCTGAGGATTTATCGCCCAATATTGACGCGTTTGAAACTATCGTTACGGCTATGGCGGATTCCGATATGGGATATTTTTCCATCAATCATCCCGTGGACCGTGACCCTGTTTGCGGCTACGTCGGAATAATCGGGGATACGTGTCCGCGCTGCGGGCGGCATGACGGCGAGGGCTTGCCTTTGTCCGTTTTGAAAAAAGTGCGGGGATACAGCCCTGACCCGAAATATGCCCGTTCCTATGCCACGGTTCAGGAAAAAGACGATACATTGCCCAATAAATAAGGAGATTGTTATGCAACATCAAAAGAATGAGGACGAACTTGTCGGCGAAGGAGTCCATTTTTCAAGGATACGACGTATCACGGGATATTTGGTCGGTGATATGGACAGGTGGAATGATGCGAAAAAAGCTGAAGAAGCGGACAGGGTGAAACATTTCACTGACAAAGATTGTTTATGCAGACACTAGATTTGTCCGTTGAAGAACATACGCTTTTAAAAAATACTGTTGTCCGCCTTGCGGGGTATCAGCATGAAAGTGTTGTTGACGGTGCGGGAGTAAGGACAACCGTATTTTTTCAAGGCTGCGACTTTCATTGTGTGGGCTGTCATAACGGGACGACGCATGATAAAAACGGAGGAATGCTTACAAGCGCTTTGGATATTTATCGTGAAATATACGGAAGCAAGCTGGCTGGCGGCGTAACGTTTTCAGGCGGAGAACCTTTTTTGCAGGAAGAAGCATTGCTCGCGCTTGTGAAAGTTTGCAAAGCGAAAGGACGGAATATCGTTATCTACACGGGGCATGAAGCGGAAGAACTGCTGACGGTTTGTTCCGCGGAAAAAGCGCGGTTGCGGCGGGAGATTTTAAAATACGTTGATACCGTCATTACGGGACGTTTTGTGCAGGAATTAAAAACAGCGGAAAAACCTTTTGTGGGCAGTTCCAATCAGGAAATTTACGAGTTGGCGGTCCATAATCCATGGAATGAATAAAACAAAAGCCCTTATCGGTTGATGAGGGCTTTTGTTTTCAGATATAAAGAATTTTTAATTTTTGCTTTTGCGCCATGATTTTTCTTCACCTTTCAGCAGGCGTTTCATATTGCTTTTATGCGTCCAAAGGACAATGGCGAGCATAACAAGGGAAAGAGGTATCCAGCGGCTGCTGTCAAAGAAATAATAGCAAAAAGGCAGTGCCGTATAAAGGGTTAATGCCCCTGCTGACACATAGCCTGTTAAAGCGATAACAAGAACGCATAAACAGACGGCAGCTAAAAGCGGCGGAAAGGCTAAAGGAATTAATACCCCGATTCCCGTTGCAACGCCTTTGCCTCCATGAAAGCCCAAGAAAGGCGATTTGATATGCCCGATAAAGGCGGCGAAAGCGCAGGCGCTCGGCAGCCACTCATAATCGGTTTTATCAAAAAACCAGATGCTTAGAAAGACAGGAACGGTTCCTTTTAAAATATCGCAGACAAGGGTGAGCAAACCGTATTGAAAACCGCAAAGCCTTGCGACATTGGTTGTTCCGGGATTTTTGCTGCCCTCTTTGCGCGGGTCGATGCCCTTGAATGTTTTTGCAATGACAACGGCAAAAGGTATCGAACCTGACAGAAAACTGATAAGTACCCAAATAATTTCCATCTTAATCCCTATGTTCGGCAAATTTGTTTTTATAAGACAAGCGGTTGGGCTTGAGTTTCCGTTTCAGATTCTTCCGTTGGCGCTTGATTTTGTTCTTCCGTTCCAAAGCTTGCTTCGGTGGCGGCGTCCGTTTTTGCGTAGTCTTCCGTATTTTCAGGCTCTGCGCCGGAATTTGCCGTGTCAGGGTCGATAATGGCGTTCTTGTCTTCTTGAGTAAGCAGTCCGTCTGAATTATTGAGAATGTTGTTTTCAATCAATTGATTATGGCTGTTGGTGTTTAAAGCAGGTTTATGGGAAGAGATATTCCATAATGTCAGAATGACGTATTGGTTTTCTATCCATTGTTTATAGTCGAGAATGGCTGCTTCATTCTTATAGGGAAGTTTTTCAAACTCGCTTTCGGAAATTGCCAAAACCACTTTGCTGTTGTTCAGCAAGAAGTCTGTCAATGCTTCTATGCTTTCTATTTGGGTAATCATCGCCCGGCTATGTGTTTCGGGATTCAATGCTTCATTGTAATAATACGTGAAAACGTCGGGATACAGGGCGTAAGCGGCGGGAACGGCGTTTTCTTCCTTATGGGTTTTTGCCATTTGATAGGCATGGTTTTTGGTGCTTAAAATAGTTCCGAGCTGAGGGGCGACCAAGAAATTGAGAGGCTGCAGCGCAAGTATCGCTCCTATGGTATAAACAAGTATCGAACCGCCGGTGAATTGACGTTTGACGACATACCAAAGCAAAATGCCCAAAAGAATGAATAACGCTCCCATCGCGGTTAATCCGAAATGGGTATTTTTTGTTGCGACTTCAATAAATGCGGGAATTTCTCCCGGTAAGTTCCAGAGGTTCGGCAAATATTCCAATATATAGGCGTGAAACTCAAAAACAATGAAGAAAATACCGCTTAAAACGGTCAGCACGGATAAAATGCCGAAAAAGATTTTACTGCGTAATTTGCTGAAATCGAGCAAGCTCTTTGCGAATAAAACCGCAAAAAACGGGGCGACCGTAACAAGATTTGAAAAACTTTTATTTTTTAAAAGGGAGAATACGGCAAGGTGTGTTAAAATCAAAAGAAAAAGCCATGCGCCGGCATTTTCCTGCCTGCGGTTTTTAAAGGCTTGCGGTGAATTTTTAAGCCATGCTCCCCATGAGGCAAAAAGAATGACAAAGATCCATGGAAAGAGCGCGAGCGGAAGCCCTGCCAGATAATACCAGTAGGGGTCGCTTTGGTAGGCATGCGGAGGATTGATTTTTTGCATGATTTGTTGTTCAAAAATCAAACTGATATATTCTGCGTCGCCTTGAAGATATAAATAGGAAAACCATGCGAAAATAATGAGGATTGCCAGCAAAAATCCGATAATGCCGTCGGCGCTGTTGATACGTTTGTATTTTCCGGTCCAAATGAAGAAAAAGAAAGAAGCGATCAATGGAAGGATGAATGCCGTCAGTGTTGAAGTAAGGGCTGCGAAGCAAAGGAAAAGGAATGCGAAAATAAGCCAGATCGGTGCGGATTTTTTTTGCCATGCCCTAAAAAAGCAGACGTAGCTGAGGTTCAGAAATGCCGCGAAAAGCAGGTCCATGCGGGTGTAATTGGTAAAACCCGCAAGGAAAAACGTTGAAAGAAGAATAAGCCCGGCGGTGAAAGCGATTTTATTGGAATACCCTAAGCCGCGCGCTAAAATCCATGTGCTGGCGACGAAAAGCATGGCAAAAAGGATGGAAGAACCGAAAAAAGCCTGGGGCATATTGATTGTGGGAATTGCATCGAGAAGCCATACGAGGATGAAATACAGGGGACCTGTTTCGGCGTAAGGGTGACCGTTTAATGTCAGGGAGAAAAAGTTGTTGGAACTGAGCATATTCATATAAATATCCGCATAGCGGACTTCTTCCGAAAACCAAAAATCACGGGGAAATAAGAATTGCTGCCCGCAAAGGATAAGGGTGAAAAGCATTAAAAGAGGCAGACCGAGCTTTGAAAAAATATTGAAGCATTTTTCCGCCATGCCCGGAGTTTCCGCCTGTCCTGCCTGTTCCGTTTGTCCTGCCCGTTCTGTTTCTTCCGCCCGCTCCATATGTTCCGCCTGTTCAGAATGTCGGGCGTGTTCGTCTTGAAACTGTGCGGAAAGAGGGACTTCTTCGTCTTTCTTCTGCGGGTCAGCGTCAGCCGGATTATTTTCAGCGTATCTTGTATGGTTTTCATATTCTTCCGCATGTTGCGCAAAAAGCGGGTCTTGCGGATCGGCTGCTTCGTATGCGCTGTTTTGATTTGCAGAAGTATTCATGGCGCGGAGTTTTTGGTCCAACTGCGCGATTTGTTCATCAGTGTTCGGTTCGTTGCTGTTGCTCATAATTTTTCCTGTCAAAATATTTTTTTTATTTTTAGCGTAGTTATCCGTAAAAGTAAATAGCTAAGGCGCAAGGTGAATGTGCTTGTTAAAAAAAGGCGTAATACAATTCATAAGGCTGCAAGGTTCGTTCTGTTTTGGGAATGGAGAATTTTTTTTGGGCTGTGATTTTGATTGGCTGCGCGGTGGCGCTGAGATTTATTGCTAACAGCATTTTTTGTTTTCGGGGTGTTTCGGAAATAAAAGCGAACGTTTTCGGGTTTTGCGTAGGTGCAATCGAGCACAATTTCGCTGAATGAAGCTGTTTTTCCTGACGGATTTTCCAAATGCTTCGAAGTTGGTGAAGCGGGCTTTCCCCGTGGCTGATTTGTTCCGCCAAGGTGCCGAAAAGCAATATGTTTTTCTGCAAATCCCTGTTGAAAGGGCTGTGCTTTTCATGGCTGTTTACCGTGCCTGTCAGGTCTTCTGCATGTATGATATTAAGCCCCGGCAAAAGGCTTTGGAAACCAAGAAAAAGCGTTTGCATTTTTTGTGCATGGAGGAGCTTTTCATTGAATTTTAGGTTGTTTTCCCTAAGAAGCGGATTTTCCCGCATTTTTTTCAGAATGGAACATTCCTGTCTGGTAATGTTTGCTTTCTTAAGAATAAATTGTGTAAGCGCAGGATACGCATAGGGTGAAAAAGAAAAACAACGTTGTGTCCCGTGCCAAAGGCTTTGCTCGTCGATTTTTTGTTCCTGTAAAACTTGAAAAGCCTGAAGCAAAGGGGTGTTTTTTTCCTGTGAAAGCGCTTGCTCCAAAGCCGGCATGAGAAGCGTGTCGGCAACGAAATCTGTTTGTGCGTTTTGCAGCGATTTCATATGGTCAGGGGGGAAATTGTCACGGCAAAATGTCCAAGCGCCGTAACCGTGCACGGCGCGGTTGATGGTTTCCAATGCGGAAAGGGCGGGATGGTGATTTTTTAAAGGTGAACTATTTTGCCGTGCTGCGGAATTTTCTATGCTTTCCTGCCCCCAGATGTCTTGGACGGAAACGGAAACAAGTCCTTGTTTCAGTATGCCGATTTCTTGGATTATGCTTGCCTGGAGCATGCGCTGGGTTTGGAAACTCGGGTCGTAAACATTGAGAACAGGGGTATAAGGTGAATTTACATAGCGATAAAGCCAGCGCCTTGTCACTCCGTCGTATCCTAAAATTTCATTGCTGGCGGCAAAACCGCTTTTGGGGAAGCCGTCAAAAAAATCCCTGTAAAAATGATTCGGAATTAAACCGATTTCTTTTAATCGTTGAAATTGTTCTTTTGTAAGCGCTGACGGGCTGAAAGAGTTTTCATCGGTTTGCGCAGGCAAAACAGACCAAAGTTCTTTCGGTATTTCAAGCATCATGAAAAGTCCCGCGTACTCACGGACATTGTGCAATGCAAGCAAAAAATCGGAGCCGACGCCAAGGCTGAAGGGCAGGATGTTTCCTGCCGGCTGGATGGCATTCGCTTCTAGGGCGTAATATTCTTTTTCCGTACCTATGTCGTTGGATATGGAAAGGGAAACAGGGCTGTGCTGTTCCGCTTCGTTCGTATTTTCAATGGAATACAAGTTTTCAAAACCGGCATTTTTGTTGGGATACAGATACAGTCCGAAAATTTGTGCTTTTTTAAGCAATGCACTGTTGTTATTGATGATTTTAAGAGGAGTTTGGTCTTTGTGTTTCAAATTGAATGGATTGATTTGCAGCCAAAGGGGCGTGACAGCCAAAATATTGTGCTTATCGTGTTTGGAACTTGAAAAATTCCAAGCGAACTGTGTTCCTGAAACGATTTTTATTTTTTCCGGACTTGCGTTGAAAATGGATTCTTTTTCGAGCCAACCGATATAACGGCTGTCCGCCCTTGGCAAATCGGAAATTGTTTGTGTGGTCCGCGTTGTTTTGCAGGCGCAGAGAATAAGGCAGAACAACACGATATAAGCCTTCAGGATTGTTGAGGGTGTTATTTTTTTCATAGGAAGGATTTATGCTTTTTCATAGGAAAAGTCTAGTTTTTTGTCATATTGCGTATTGTTTTTCATTAAAAAAAATGATACCTGAAAGGCATGGTTCATCAAGGAGGAATTATGGCACGGTTTTCAACAATTTTATTTGATTTGGACGGAACAATCAGCGACCCTAAAAGCGGGATTACAAAATCGGTTGCCTATGCTCTTGATTATTTGAAAATTCCTTATCCTTCTTTGGACAGCCTCACCGTGTTCATCGGTCCGCCTCTTCGGGATTCCTTTTTGGATTATGGGGTGAAAGAACGGGATGTGAACACTGCGATTGCTAAATACCGTGAATATTATACAAATGAAAACGGGATTTTTGATTTAACCGTTTATGCGGGTTTTGCCGGCATGCTTGAAAAATTAAAGCGGGCGGATAAGAAAATTTTTCTTGCGACTTGTAAAGTTCGTTCTTATGCCCGTGAAATTTTGGAACATTTTTCTTTGGCGCAATATTTTGATTTTATTTCCGGAAGTGAGCTTGACGGCACAAGAACTTCCAAATCGGAAGTGATCGCCTTTGCTTTGGAGCAAACAAAAACACAGGCGTCTTCGGAAGTGATCATGGTCGGAGACAGGAAGCACGATATTATCGGGGCGAAAGACAATAAATTGCAGGTTGCCTCCGTTTTATACGGGTATGGTTCAAAGGAAGAGTTCTTGGAATACAAGACGGATTTCATTATCGATACCGTGCAGAATTTGGAAATGTTTTTGCTGCAGTGATTGCGGCAGGCAGTTTTCGCGCGGGAAACACGGAACTAGATAAGCAGCAGCTGATCGTTTGCCAGGGTGTTTATGTTCCTTTCGATGACTTGGGCGTGTTTCGGCAGTTCGCCCAACAGAATGGGGCTTTCGGCGTCATGGCGCGTTTTATTTTCTTCAAGGCGTTCATTTTGGTATGAGGCGTAACAATAAATGCAGCCGTTGTAACAGCTGTTGTACATGCCGATATCGCAGCTTTTCGCGCAGCCGCATAATTCGCGCTGATTGGGGTCTTTTTTTATGATAAGTTTTTTATTGATTAATTCGTTGATTAAATTCAAATCAATGCAGCGGGCTGGAAAAACAGGGTAATTTTCAATTCTCGGAAGTTCCTGGGAACAAATTTCCATGCGTAAGCCGTTTTCAAAACATATTTTCGCAAAGATTTTGAGCAGGTTGTTTTTTTCGTTTTCATCGAGGCTGTAAAGCTTTTGTTTTTCGCAGGTTTTTTGTATTTTGCGGTATATGCTCAAAAAACTGATGATGACTTTTGTCGTGTAAGGGGCGAGTTTTTGGCAGAGTTCCTTGAAATGTCTTATATGATAGTCATACGTGTAGGTTGTGTTAAAAAGAATGGGGTCATACCGCCAGATAATGCGGTTTTTTCCTATCCGCTCGGATAATCGGATAAAAGTGTCGACAAGGTATTTTTTCATGGGCAGGTTTTTTTCAATGTCAGGGGAGTACGGGGTGATTGTATATTGGAAATAGTAGGCGTATCCGTTTAATAAATGAAGTTTTTTCAGCATGGGATAGGGATTTTTCGACCAAAAAATAATCGCGTCGATATTTGCTTGGTCAAGGGGAATTTTATAGAAAATTTTGGGGTTCATGGGATTGGTCGTATAGCAATAGCCTTCTTGGAGGCGTTTAAAAAACCATTCGCTGTAATATGCCGGAATGTCTGTTCTTCTGCTTGCACTGATGATCATGGGCTGTGTGAGGGTAAAAGTGTTTGGAGTGAGAAGTTTTGATTTATTATTGTCCATAAAAATTTAATTTGCAAGCACTCATTGCTTATTAGCTAGCTGATATTTATATTTAATAACATATATTTTAAAATTGAAAACAAATAAAAGGAAAACAGTATGCCAGAATTGCCGGAAGTGGAAACAGTCGCAAGAACGCTCGCCCCCGATATTGTGGGGAAGAAAATTTGTTCTTTTTCATGCTTGAATGAATCCTCGTGGGAAGACGGACTTGATTTTGCCTGTTTGAATGTTGTTCAGCCCAAAATTCAGGCTGTGGGTAGAAAAGGGAAGCTTTTGCTCATTTATTTCAGCCCGTTTTCCTATATGGGGCAGGAAATTTTGGGTTTGGCTTTTCATTTGAAAATGTCCGGGCGCCTTTTTTATTATGCGGAAAAAAAAGAGCTTGAAAAACATACGCGCCTTGTTTTGCATTTGGAAAAGGGGGAAGTTTTTTTTGATGATGTCCGCAAATTTGGCTATTGCCGGTTTTTGACAAATAAGAGCGCGGAAAATTGGAAATTTTGGCGGAATTTGGCGAAAGACCCGCTGGAAATGCGTGCGGAAGAATTTTTGCAGGCGCTTGAAGGAAAAAATGCAGGCATAAAATCCGTATTGCTGCGGCAGGATATTGTTTCCGGCATTGGCAACATTTATGCCGATGAGGCGCTTTTTCGGGCGAAAATTTTACCCCATAGGAAAACCTGTTCGTTACAGCATGAGGAAATTGTTTCCCTTTTTCAGAGTTTGCGGGAAGTTTTGTTGGAATCCATCGCTTTTTGCGGAAGTTCCATAAAAGATTACCGCACGGCGAAAGGCGATGTGGGCAGTTTTCAAAATAAATTCAATGTGTACGGGCGTGAGGGGGAAAAATGCCGTGTTTGCAAGCATATATTGGAAAAAACAACTGCCGCGGGCAGAACGACGGTTTTTTGTCCTTGCTGTCAAAAATGAAACATTAAGTTTTTAACGTTTTTGCCGATATGCTTTACAGAGGAAAAATTCTATCAAATATAATAATTGGAATGATTTTTGCATAAAAATTATTGAAGAATTATGCGGGTAGAATTTTCCCGGTGAGGTTATTATGTCCAATACAATTTCAGGCGGAATTAGTTTTTCAGGTTTAGGGTCAGGTATTGATACCGATTCTATCATAGCGTCTTTGAAGTCTGCACAAGAAATTCAATCCAACAGATATAAACTTTCTCAGGCGGAGTATGAATACCGTATTTCCGCTTTGGAAGAAGTCGTCACGCAAATGAAAGACGCGCTTTCAGTCTTGCAGAAATATAATACTGCGAACAAAATGTACAACTTGTCCATTGAAAGTTCCGAATCCGCCGTTGCTTCCGCTACGGTAAAAAAGACAGGCAATACCCCGCAAGGCTCCTATACGCTGGATGTCAAAAAAACAGCCACGTCTTCCCTTTATTGTTACAAACAGATTTTTGATTCCAAAGATGCCGTTATTAATAATACGGGTCAGGATGAAACGTTCACGTATACGTATAAAGGAGTGACCCGCAATATCAATGTCGCCAACGGAACCAATTTGGAACAGCTGGTCAGCCGTATCAACAATGATGCGAAAAATCCCGGAGTTCGCGCAACGCTTATTAAAAACGGTGACGGTTATATGTTCCAAATCCAAGGCACAGGCACAGGAGCGAAATCCGATCTTTCCATTTCCTCATCCTTGTCAAGTTTGGACAGCAGCAGCAAGGTTTACACCGGAACAGGGGCGGTCATGTCCGCCGCGGACAGCACGTTCACGTATTTTTACGGTGGAAAGGAGCGTACGTTCAATGTTCCCGCCGGTATGACGCTTGATGAATTTGTGGCTAAATTCAATGAAGACAGCAGGCAGCCTTTAAAAGCAAGCTTGAAATTGAACGGTTCCGACTATCAGCTGCAATTCACGGACAGAACGACAGGCAATGCCGTGAGCAACCTGAAGACAAGCACGACCATTGAGGCGCTTGGCGGTAAGGCGTTTGGCTCCGCAAGCGATGTCATCAACAGTTCCGGTTCCGAGAAAACCGTTTCTTATGCGTATTTGGGAAAAAACTATTCCGTGAAAATTGCGGACGGAGCCACCGTTCAGGATTTGATTGACGAAATCAACGCCAACCCCAAGCATGACGGTTTGGAGGCGCAGTTCAACAGCGCCACGGGGCAAATTGATTTCACCTATAAAGACGGTATTGTGAACCCCGGTCAATCCGGTAAGGTCGTTATTACCGACAGTAACGGTAAGAAACGTGAAATAGCCATTGAAAAGGATATGAGTCTGCGCGATTACGTGCAGCAATTCAATGATTATGCCGCAAGCAATAAATTGGACGTGACCGCGAAAATTGATATCGACGCAAGCAATAACGCGACAATCAGTTATGTGGACAAGGACGGCAATCCCTCTTCGCTTACCGTGGAATGCGCGGAAGTTCCCGCTCTTGAGGGAAATGCGGGCATTGCTGTCGATTATGTCGACCCTAAAGCCGCCTGTTTGAATGCCGATTTGGAGGGTTTTGGGAAACGCCCCGTAATTTCCGGCAGAACAGAGGCGGAAGCCGCCCGTGACGCTTTCAATGCGGACCCTAAAAACGCAGGGCTGACTGCCGAAGTTGCGGAAGGCGCATCCGGCTATAAACTTGTTTATAAAGATGTGAACGGTGAGGAAGTCATTCCTGACGGTGAAAAGTGGTACAGGCAGGAAGCTCAGGACGCGGAATTTTATGTGAACGGCTGGGAACAAAAATTCACTTCAAGCAGCAATACCTTTTCAGAAGTGATCGAAGGTATGGAGATTACCGTAAAAAGTACAGGAAAAACCGTTCTGAACACGACACAGGACAGTGAAAAAATCAAGGAAAATATTCAGGAAGTCGTTGAAGCCCTCAATATGGTCAAGGGTACGATTTTGCAATTGTCCAAAGTCGATACGGAAAAAGATACGGGAGAATACGATACAGACAAAATGTCTTCCTCCCTCACCTGGCAAATGGGCAGCGCCTTGACAGGCAACTACGGCGTTCAGCTTGTTTTGTCGGAATACAACAATATCGTCAGCGGTTCAAGCACCGGTTTCGCAAAAAAACAATCCGTGGATGATGTTTTCGGCGATCTTTTCACCGCATTGAGCGAGATAGGCATCAACACAAACACGAGTACGGGCAGTGAAAACTTCGGTTTGTTGGAAATTGACGATAAAAAACTCGATGAAGCTTTGGAAAAGGACTCTGCTGCCGTAATTGAGCTGTTGTCTTCCTCCATGTCCGGAACAACGACATCAGCCGATTTCACGGTCGCTTCAACAGGGGTTTCCGCAAAAGCGGGTTCTTATAACGTTACGTATGATGTTGATGCGAACGGACAGGCGACTAATGTTTATATCAATGGCGTGTTAGCCCAAAACGACCCTAATTTCCCCGGACGATGGACTGTCGGCGACATGCATAACGAAGCTGCCGGTGTCGCTATTCAATTTGCCAACGGCGGTATGGCTCAAGGGTCTTATTCAAGCAAAATCAATATCCGCCAAGGAAAACTCAATGAATTAATTGAATTTTTAAAGAGAGAAACGGTATCAAGCACGGTAGAAGGTGCCGAACAAGGAAAAATTCCTACCATCATAGCAAGTTTCAGAGAAAGCATTGAGCAGCTGCAAGACAAGATTGATTCTGAAACAAGCCGGATTGCAGCTTGGGAGCAGCGGGAAAAATTAAAGTATTCCCGGTTGGAGCAAACATTGACTGAATATAACTCAAAACTCAGCACGATCAGTTCTTATGCCCAACAATTGAATGCCGGCTAAGGATATAGAGGCGATTATGTTAAATGCTACGCAGTCTTATAAACAAGCACAGGTGAACACTGTCGGGCGGGCGGATATCACGCTCATGCTTTATGACGGTTTATTGCGTTTTCTTGATTTGGCCGCTGAAAAAATGGAGCAAAAGCAAATTCAGGATAAAGGCAATTACATTTCACGGGCTCTTGACATCATCAATGAATTGGATTCCACCCTCAATATGGAAAAGGGCGGTGAAATATCAAAAGGGTTGCATAATTTATATCTTCTTACGAATAAGAATTTGCTCATGGCGAATTTAAAAAACGATTTGGCGATATTGAAAAGCGTTCGTGCCAACATGCAGGTTGTGCGCGATTCTTTTTATGAAGCCATGCAGACGGAAGAAGCGAAAGAAATGCTTATGAAAATGGGACCTGTGCCTGTTCAGGCTTCCAACGGCAATGCCCAAATGAAATTTGGCGGCAGCATTCAGGAGCGTGCTGATAAAATTAAAGAAGCGCAGCAGAAAGCCGAAGCGATAAAAAGGGTTCAGGCAAAACTGGCGAACGCGAAAAATGATGAGGAAAAATCGCTTGCCAAGAAAGAATTGGAAGAATTACTCGGAAAAAACATTGTTGCGGCACATAACAAGCCTGTTGCCATGTCCATGGCGCAAAAAGCCAGCCGTGCATTTATGCAGCAGCAGGGATTGAGCCAGCCTTTCATGCAGGCAAGAACGCAGAATCAGACTGTGCAGGTTAATTCTGCGCCGCAAACAGCTCAGACTGCGCAGCCGGCTTCGCAAAACCAGGCAGGACAGGCTCCTGCTATGGCGCAAAATCCAGCGTTTGCACAGCAAAAAGTTACAAGCCAAGCCATGCATGCCATGGCAAATGCCTATGCTCCAAAGCAAATGCAAAATCAAGCCCCAAATCAGATGCAGGCTGTTCAGCCTCCCGTGCAGCAAGAAAACGGAATGGCTGTTTCTTCCCGAAATGAAGAAGGGCAGGAGGAAAAAGGCCCTGCGCAATCCCGTCCTGCGGCAATGGGGCAAATGGCGGGAGGACTTATGTCCGGTGGCTTGATGAGTAAAAAAATGTCCCTTTACAAAAATATGTGATACGCTGTAAAAAGCATAAATGAAATTTAGCTGACTGCCATGGTCGGCTGAAACCCTTTTTCGGAATTTTTCGGAAGAGGGTTTTTTTGAAAAATTTTTTAACCTATGCTTTTGCTTGTGGCATAAAAAAGAATATGCTATATTATTTTCTTATGGTATAAAATTACAAGGTTATCAGGAGATTTTCATATATGTCAGATTTTGAAGTAGTAATCGGGCTTGAAGTGCATGTGCATTTGGCGACCGAGAGCAAGCTTTTCTGTTCTTGTCCCAATTCCTTCGGGGACGCCCCGAACAGCAACGTGTGCGAGGTTTGCGCCGGAATGCCGGGGGTTTTGCCCGTGCTGAACAAAAAAGCGGTGGAATTTGCCGCCCGTACCGCTCTTGCCATTAATGCGGCGATTAATCAACAATCTGTTTTTGCCCGTAAAAATTATTTTTATCCGGATATGCCGAAAGATTATCAGATTTCTCAATATGATTTGCCGCTGTGCGAACACGGGTATTTGGATATTACGGTTGATAACCAAACAAAGTGTATCGGAATCACCCGTATCCATTTGGAAGACGATGCGGGAAAAAATATCCATTCTCCGACGGAAAACCATAGTTTTGTCGATTTGAACCGTGCGGGGACACCGCTTATCGAAATTGTGAGCGAGCCCGATATGCGAAGCGCGGAAGAAGCTGTCGCCTATTTGAAAGCGCTGCATGCCATTGTTGTCAATCTCGGCGTTACCAACGGAAATATGGAAGAGGGCAGTTTCAGGTGCGACGCCAACGTTTCCATCCGTCCGAAAGGACAAAAAGAATTTGGAACGCGTACGGAACTTAAAAATCTGAACTCGTTCAGGCACGTTCAAAAAGCTATCGAGTATGAAATAGCCCGTCAGGAAGATGTTATCCTTGACGGCGGCAAAGTCCGTCAAGAAACACGGTTATACGACAGCGTGAAAAATATTACGCTGGCTATGCGGAGCAAAGAAGACGCGGAAGATTACCGCTATTTCCCCGATCCCGACCTTTTGCCTGTTTGTATCAGCGATGAGGAACTCGCTCTTTGGAAATCACAAATGCCGGAACTTCCTGCCGAACGGAAAAAACGTTTCCAAACCGAATGGCAAATTGCGGAATCGGAAGCGGAACTTATCGCTTTTGATCCGTATTTGACAGGCTTATTGGAAAAATCGGCTGAATTATATAATGAACCTAAAAAAATTGCAAATTTGATTTTAGGTCCGCTGCTTCGTGAAATGAACCAGCGCATTGCGGAAGGGCAGGACGGAAAACTTGCCATTGAGCCGAAAGCTTTGGCGGAGCTTGCTAAAATTATTGACAGCGGTTTGATTAGTTTTAAAATCGCCGCGGATATTTTTCCCGATTTGGTCAATGGCGGGGTAATGCCGGAAGCTTTGGTCAAGGAACGAGGTCTAGTGCAGGTTTCCGATACCGGAGCCATTGAAGCGGCTGTGCTTAAGGTCATTGCTGCAAATCCTGCGGAAGTCGAAGCGTATAAAGGCGGAAAAACAAAGCTTATAGGCTTTTTTGTCGGACAAATCATGCGTGAAATGAAAGGCAAGGCAAATCCTGCCGTCGTGAATGAGCTTTTAGCGAAACATCTTTCTTAACATATCGGGTTAAAAGGTTTTTTTCATGTCTTCTGAAATAAATTTGGAAATGGGAAATTCTGATAACAAGCAAAATCCTGAAAAAGCGCCTGAAAAAAAACATACCGTGCTTAAATTTTTATTTGTTTTTTGCGTGCTTGGCGCCCTTGTCGCCTGTGTGGCGGGGTATGGGCTGTACCGCTGGGCTGTGAACGATTTGCCGAGTTTCAGCAAGATAGCCGACTATAAACCCGCACAAGTGACGACAGTCCTCGCTCGTGACGGAAGCCTGATCGGGCAGTTATACCGTGAAAAACGGTATGTTATCGGCATGAGTGAAATGTCTCCCCATTTACCCCATGCTTTTTTGGCAGTGGAGGATTCTGAATTTTATGATCACCCCGGGGTGAATATCGCTGCGATTTTCCGTGCTTTTATCGCAAATATGAAGTCCGGAAACATTTCACAAGGCGGAAGCACCATTACCCAGCAGATTGTGAAGCGTCTCATGCTCACGCCCGAAAAAAGTTACGAGCGCAAGCTGAAGGAAGCTATCCTTGCATACCGCCTTGAAAAACAGCTTTCCAAAGATGACATTTTAACCATTTATCTGAATCAAATTTTTTTAGGCAGCAATGCGTATGGGGTCGAAGCCGCCGCCCGTACCTATTTCGGTAAGCACGCCAGCGAACTCAGCATTGCAGAATGCGCCATGATTGCGGGACTGCCCCAATCGCCTTCCACCCATAACCCTTACAGGCATCCGGAAGCCGCCAAAAAAAGACAGGAACATGTTTTACGGCGCATGCGCGACCTTGGCTGGATAACCGACGAGGAATTTGAACAGGCGTTTTATGAAAAACTGGAATTTTCCTCCATGCCGTCATTCATGGGGCGTGAGGGCGGCTGGTATTTGGAAGAGGTCCGCCGTCAGCTCATTGATCTGTTTACGGAAGAATTTTCCGCCGAACTTGGTTTTGACATCGGGGTTTACGGAGAAGATATTGTTTATGAACAAGGGCTGACTGTTCATACTTCCATGGAACCTGTGCAGCAAATTCTTGCGGACAAGGCTTTTCGCCGCGGGCTTGAAGAGGCTGCCAAACGACAGGGCTATGAAGGGGCGATAGCGCAGGTTTCCATTAATGACGTATCGGCATTTTTTGAGGAAAATCCTTTTGATATTGATAAATTCAAACAAGGTGAATGGCAGAAAGCCGTTGTTTTGGAAACGGAAAAAGCAGGTGCTGCTGTTCGTCTCGGAGAATATGAAGGGTTTTTATCCGTCAATACCATGGGGTGGGCAAGAAAGCCTCATAAAGCCTATAACGGGCGGTTTACGGCAAATGCCGTAAAAGACGCCCGCGAGGTTTTGAATAAAGGCGATGTTGTTTGGGTTTCTTTAAATTTGCCTGTTCAAAAAGAATTGGATAAATTGAAAAAGAATAATCCCCAAAATTTGGCTTTGGAAGAAGCGGAACTTGTTGCTGAAAAAGTTTTGCCCGTTGCTTTGCAGCAATATCCGCGCGTGCAGGGAGCCATGATAGCCCTTGAACCTAGAACGGGCGATGTGGTCGCAATGGTCGGAGGCTATGAATTCAGTTACGACGGTGACCAGTTCAACCGTGCAACGCAAGCCAAACGTCAGCCCGGGTCCGCTTTTAAGCCTTTTGTTTATTCCGCCGCTTTGGATGCTGGGTTTACAGCAGGCTCCATGACTTTGGACGCGCCGATCATGATTATCGATACGTTTGCGAACAATGTCTGGCGTCCGCAAAATTTCGGCGGTAAATTCGACGGTCCGCTTCGTTTCAACAGGGCGTTGGCGCGTTCAAGAAATTTGTCAACAATCAGAATCGCCCAGGAAATCGGCATGGATACGGTTCTTGAAAGAGCAAGGCAAATGAAGCTTGCGAGGGAATATCCTTTGCCTACGCTTGCGGTAAGCCTCGGGGCTATCGAGGTGCTGCCCATTGACGTTGTTTGTTCCTACAGCGCTTTCGCTAATTTGGGTAAACGCCCCAATCCCCGTTTTATTCAAAAAATTGTCGGACCTTTTGGCAATACCCTTTATGAAACGGAACCGGAACTTGAAGAAGTGATAACTCCTCAAAATGCTTATATCATGTCGCAGCTTTTGGAAGGGGTTATCCAATATGGTACTGCGACGGCTTTAAAAGAAATAGACCGTCCTCTCGCAGGAAAAACAGGAACGACCAATAATGAGGTTGACGCTTGGTTTGTGGGATTGACTCCGGAACTTGTCACTGCCGCATATGTGGGCTTTGACCAAATTGAGCCTATGGGACGCGGCGAAACCGGAACCGGTGCTGCACTTCCGATTTATAAGTATTTTGCTGAGGAAGTTTTTCAATATTATCCCCCAACGGATTTTGAGCAGCCGGAAAATATTTATTTTAGAACCGTTGATGGCATATCCTTGCCTTTTGTTGTGGGAACAACACCGGAAACAGGGATTAATGCCGTGCAGCCCGATAATGTGACGGAAAGCGATTCCGCGGAAGAATTGCTTATGCAAGGTTTTGATATGTAAATCAACAAAAAGGGAGAGGGGAGTACCCTTTTCTTTTTACCCGTCGGTTCCTGCCATGGTGGTTGGTGCCATTCCCCAAGACGGGTTTTTTAATACTGCGAGGTCGGCATGGAAAGACTGGAAAAGGAAGTTTTGCAAGTCAGCAAGGAAATTGCGGTGAAATTTATTGAAACGCAGCGTATTTCCCCTACGAATTTTGCGGAAATATTTCCTAATGTTTATAAAGTTGTTTTAGAAACTGTTATGGCAGGGCAACAAGCTCTTGAAAGTAAAAAATAATTTTTATAAAGTAGGAAAATATGGCGGTTAAGACAAGTTCTTCAAATACGGCAAGAGGAACAAAAAAGGCAGGTCCGAAGCAAAGCCGCGCGAAAAAGGCGCACGCTGAAAATGTTGCTGAACGGATTGACGCAAAGGGCGCGGTCGATACTTTTCACGAAACAGTGAATAACGAACATACTCATTTTAAGGAACAAGAGGAAAAAAGTATGGAAAATAAACATGATATGAATAACGAAGAAAAGAATGCCAATGCGGTTCTCGAACCTGAATTTGCAGCGAGCGAACAAACTGAAAAGGTTTGCGCCATGTTTAAAACCATTACCAAGCATTATGATTTATTAAACCATATTTGCAGCTTAGGTCTTGATTTTTGGTGGCGTAAAGTTCTTGTGGACGGTTTTGTTTTGGGTCCGACCCGTAAAATTTTGGATATGGCGGCAGGAACGCTTGATGTGAGCCTTTATGCTTTGAAAAAGCATAAGCAAGCCCATATTGTCGCAGGGGATATTTGTCCTGAAATGCTTGAAATGGGGAAAGAAAAACTTAAAGCAAAAGATACGGATAGGATCGAGGTAAAAATTATCGACGCTCTTTCCATTCCTTATGCTGAAAATAGTTTCGATGTGGTGAGTATTGCTTTTGGCATTAGGAATATTGAGGATAAAGTTAAAGCATTAACTGAAATGAAAAAAGTTTTAACCGTTGGCGGACAGCTGCATGTTTTGGAATTGTCACCGGTAAAAAATCCTCTTTTGCAAAAATGCTATTATTTTTATCTTGAAAAAATCATGCCGCAAATTGCGAAGCTTTTTGGGCAGCGCGCGGAGGCGTATCAGTATTTAGCGCAAAGCGTCAAAGCTTTTCCCGACCAAGAAGCGTTTTGCGAGGAGCTCAAACAGGCAGGTTTTGAATTTGTGCAATACAAAAAATTAACCTTTGGAATTGCTACCCTTTATACGGCAATCAAGTCAAAATAAAAAAAATGTGAAAAACAAAAAAAAATGCTTGCAATTCAAGCATAAATAGCATAAAAGATTTTTCGTGCCCAGGTGGTGGAATTGGTAGACACACTACTTTGAGGTGGTAGCGCTGCGAGGCGTGGGAGTTCGAGTCTCCCCCTGGGCACCATCTTTTTGAAACAGTTTGCATGAGTTTATATTGAAATTTGCCCAGGTGGTGGAATTGGTAGACACACTACTTTGAGGTGGTAGCGCTGCGAGGCGTGGGAGTTCGAGTCTCCCCTTGGGCACCATAGATAAGGATTACTTTTTGTAATCCTTTTTTTGTGTTGAAATTACAAATAAAAAGCACTTGCGGAGCAAGTGTTTTTTATTTTGATATTCAAAAATTGTTTGCAGCAGTTTGTTATGCTTTTTTCTTTGGAATATAGGAGCAAAGCGGTTCTTCGCCCATGGGGTTGTTATTCATGGAATAAGCTCTTGCCCTGCAGCCGCCGCAAACCTTGTGAAATTCGCAAACCCCGCATTTGCCTTCGTATTCTTCTTGGGTTCTGAATTTTTTAAACCAAGGCGTTTCTTTCCAAATTTCCGGGAAGCCGGAATTGCGGATATTGCCGCAGTCAAGTTCCAAGTAGCCGCAGGGCTGTACTTGTCCTGTGTGGCTGATGAAGCAAAATCCCGTTCCGCCGAGGCAGCCCCGCGTCATTGCGTCCATGCCGAAATTTTCAAAATTGACGGGAACATTCTCTTTTGCCGCTTTTTGCCGCATGATACGGTAATAATGGGGCGCGCAGGTCGCTTTTAAATGCATGGACGTTGTTTTTCTAAAATCATAAAACCAGTGCAAAACCTCTTCGTATTCCTCGGCTGTGATTACTTCCGCACTCAAACTTGAAGCTCTTCCCATGGGCACGAGCAGAAAAATATGCCATGCGGCTGCTCCGATTTTTTCGCAAAGTTCAAAAATCTGTTTGAATGTATGCAAATTGGTTTTTGTGACAGTCGTATTGATTTGAAATTCTATGCCATGTTGTTTTAAAAGTTCTATCCCATGCATGGAAGCGTCGAAAGCTCCTTTTACGCCGCGGAATTCGTCATGGCTTTGGGCATTGTGTCCGTCTATGGAAATGGAGCAGCGGGCAAAGCCGGCTTCCTTTATTTTAAGGACGTTTTCTTCATTGATCAGCGTTCCGTTGGGGCTCATTACGCAGCGCAGGCCCTGTTCTTTCGCAAAGCTTGCGAGCTCATAAACATCCGGGCGCATCATGGGATCGCCGCCCGTGAAAATGATAATGGGATCGCCGACTTCCTTAAAGCTTGTGATGAGGTTTTTGGCTTCTTCCGTGCCGAGTTCTCCCGCATAGGGGTCAGGATGGGCTTCCGCCCGGCAATGCTTGCAGGCAAGATTGCAGGATCGGGTCACTTCCCATGCGATGAGACGGCATTTCGGGGTGACGCCGTCAGCTAAAAAACGGTTGGCATGGGGGTGGTTTCCCATTGGTCCGTTATGTCCGCCGTGCCCGTCTTGGCTGTGCTTTTTTTCCATATCCCGCATATCGGGGGCAAGTTCCGTACAATGAGGCTTATTCATAGTATTCCTTTATAATCGTCTATTTCACAAGTCCTTTTTCAAGGAGTTCTTCCGCAAAATATGTAATAATCAGCTTCGCCCCCGCTCTTTTCATGCCGATAAGGGATTCCATGATAATAGCTTCTTCATTGATCCAGCCATTGATTCCTGCTGCTTTAATCATGGAATATTCACCGCTTACCTGATATGCCGCAAGCGGAACATTGGTGCTGTCATAAACCATGCGGATAATATCTTGATACGCGCCTGCAGGTTTGATAATGAAAATATCGGCGCCTTCTTCAATATCCGCATGCATTTCACGCATAGCTTCGGATATGTTCCTGCAATCCATTTGATAGGTGCGCCTGTCGCCGAATTTTGGTGTGGATTCAGCCGCGTCACGGAACGGACCGTAATAGGCGGAAGCGTATTTCACAGCATAAGACATAATCGGGGTTTGCTGGAACCCTTCTTCGTCAAGAGTTTGGCGTATTGCTAAAATACGTCCGTCCATCATATCGGAGGGGGCGACGATGTCGGCTCCCGCCTTAGCATGGGAAAGAGCGGTTTTAGCCAATAATTTCAAAGTGCTGTCATTGAGGACAAGCCCTTTGCTGTCGCCTTCGTGCAGAAGTCCGCAATGACCGTGGGAAGTGTATTCACAAAGGCAGACATCGGTAATGACGATAAGTTCCGGAAAATTCTTTTTAAGCATTCGTACGGCTTGCTGAACAATGCCGTTTTCATTATATGCTTCGGAGGCGATAGGGTCTTTTCTTTTTGGAATACCGAAAAGAAGTATGGACTTTAAGCCGTGCTGCACGGCTTTTTTTACTGTTTCATCGAGTTGTTTTAAAGATAACTGATATTGTCCCGGCATGGAGGAAATAGGGCTTTTAAAGTTTTCATCATCAGTTTCAACTACAAAATAGGGCATGATTAAATCATTTACAGTGACTTGTGTTTCCGCCATTAAATCGCGAAGCGCAGCGCTGCCGCGAAGTCTTCTTCCTCGATAAAATTCCATAAATACTCCTTTGTTGCCATATGATTGTTACGATATGATAACACTTTGAAAATATTATATTAAATTCATGCTGTTAATGTATGCAAAATTGTTTGTTCCGTCAAGCAAAACAAAAAATAATCAGGAGGAAATCCTTATCTTGTGCATTTAATTTTTTTGCCGTATTTTTATGGCTATGGTATGGTACCATTGAGGCGGGTGAATGTATGGCTTATGATAAAACACATGATATTTTGGAATTGGCTGTTTTAATGCAATCAAACCGGACAGGGGTTTCCTTGCAGGATATAATGGACAGGTTCGGCGTCGCACGCCGAACGGCTGAACGGATGAGAGATGTCATTATTGACAGGTTTCCGCAGGTTCAAGTCCGTACGGGGGAAAATAATACGAAACGCTGGTATGTTCCGCAGGGAACGCTTAAGGATTTCATCCAGTTTTCAGCGGAAGAATTGGTCGCTTTTGAAAAGGCGATAGCCTATCTGCAGGCTAACAGCATGCAGGAAACTTCTGTTTTGCTGCAAAAGATTTTGGAAAAAATACGTGCGAATATCGTGGATAAAACATTTAATTGCATCGATACGGACGCCGAAGTTCTTTTGGAGGCTGAAGGGTTCGCTCATAGGGTCGGACCTAGGATTATCGTTTCACAGGAAATCATTCAAAAAATCCGTCAAGCGATTTTGAGTTTCAGGCAGATAAGAATTTCATACAAAAAGAAGTCAAGCGGAAAATTGGGTTCGTACCGGCTTTTGCCTTATGGAATTTTATATGGTGACAGAAATCATTATTTAGTTGCCAAACATAGTGACGGTTATGGCGGAAACAAGGTGCATTATTTTATTTTAAGCAATATTCTTGAAATGGAATTGCTTGATGAAGAATATGAAATTGACGAAGGCTTTAATTTAAAAAAGCTTGCAGAGCGTTCGTTTGGCGTTTTTCAAGAAGAACCTTTTGAAGTGGAGTGGCTTTTTGATAAAAGCGCTGCGGAAGAAGTTCTTCGTTATGAATTTCATCCCAATCAAACTGTTGTTGAAAATGAAGACGGCTCCGTGACAGTGCGTTTTTTTGCCGGCGGACGTTTGGAAATGGATTGGCATTTGTATACGTGGGGGGATAAAGTCAAAGTCATCAAGCCGGAAGATTGGTATTCCGCAACTACCGAGCATTGATTTCAAAAATGCCTAAACGAAAAAATCCGTGATTAAATTTTGTTTTATGGCTGTGCAAATCGTTCCTGCTTCTTCATTATATCATTGCGGAAAGAAGGAGTAAATTTTTTCCTAAAAAACCCCGCTCATCGGGCTTGTTTTGCCCAATGAACGGGGTGCTGTTCGATATTGTTTTTCGGACTCTTATTCTTCTTGTTTTAAAATCATGCTTCTTGCGGCAAAAGTTTCATCAAGGCGGCGCAATGGCGTCGTGAGGGGCATTTGCTGCAGGAAGCCTGCATCTTGTTGTCCTTTTTTGATAAATTCTTCCATAAGGGTGACAAGATTGTCGAGGGTATCCTTATTTTCCGTTTCAGTCGGTTCAAACATGAGGCATTCATGCACAATAAGGGGGAAATAAATCGTCGGGGCGTGAATGCCATATTCCAAAAGCGCCTTTGCGACATCAAGGGCTTTTATTCCTTCCGGAGGAGAAGAAACAAATTCATGCATGCACATACGGTCAAAAGGAACATGCAGGAATGAATCCATTTTTTTACGCAAATAATTCGCATTGAGAACAGCGTATTCGGCGGCTCTCGGAATGCCTTCTTTGCCAAGACGGCTGATATAGGCAAGCGCTTTTACATAAACCGCGAAGTTGCCTAAGAACGGTGCGATGTAGCCGATGGATTTCGGATAATCGAAATTGAGCTTATAAGTTCCGTCATTGTTTTTTTCAACACGTCCGACAGGCAAATAAGGCGTCAAACGTTCGCTGACCCCTACTGCGCCGGAGCCGGGACCTCCTCCGCCGTGCGGTGTTCCCATGGTTTTATGCAAGTTCAGATGCACAACGTCAAAGCCGACGTCGCCAACACGCATTTTACCCATAATCGCATTGAGGTTTGCTCCGTCATAATAGAGAAGCGCGTCGATTTTACGTAATTTTTCAACGATTTCAGGCAAATGTGTTTCAAAAAGACCTAAAGTGTTGGGACACGTCATCATGAGGGCGGCAACATCGTCAGTAAGGGCTTCTTCAAGGGCTTTCGGGTCAACCATACCGTCTTTGGAAGCGATATTGACAATTTCATAGCCGGCTATCATCGCAGAAGCGGGATTGGTGCCGTGTGCGGAGTCAGGTACGACGATTTTTGTTTTTTTATTGCCCTTGTCTTTGTGATAAGCGGCAATGAGCATGACGCCGGTAAATTCGCCATTGGCACCGGACATGGGCTGCATGGTGAAAGCGCTCATTCCGTTTATTTCACAAAGAACTTGTTCGATTTCATACACAGCCTGCAAAGCGCCTTGCACATATTGTTCACCGTGTTTTAATTGCGCGGTGAGCGGGTGCAGTTTGCTGAACCCGGCTAAGCTTGCGATATGTTCGATAACTTTCGCGTTATATTTCATGGTGCAGGAGCCGAGAGGGTAGAAGTTTCCGTCAACGGAAAAGTTCTTATGGGAATTTCGGGTGAAGTGGCGAACGACATCAAGTTCAGAAAGTTCTGGCAGGCTTGCGGGTTTTGCCCGAAGCAAGCTTTTGGGAAGCATATCTTCGGCATGCTTTTTGGGCATTGCAGGAACAACAGCCGTACGACCTTTTACGGATTTATCAAAAAGCGTTCTCATAAAAGACCTCCAAGAGCGTTCACAAGCTTATCGATTTGTTCTTCGGAATTTTTTTCCGTGCAGCTTATGAGAAGGACATTTTCCATGCCTTGATAATATTGACCAACGGGGAAACCGCATAAAAAGCCGCGTTCTGACATTTTTTCAGCAATTTCATCAGCATTTTTGGGAAGTCTTACCGCAAACTCATTGCCGTAAGGAGCGTCGTTCAATAAGCCGACATGGGGAAGTTTTGTCAATTTATCAGCTAAGATACGGGCAAGATACATGGACGTTTCAGCAGTTCTTTTAAGCCCTTCCGGACCCAGGAGTGCCATATGGATAATGCTTCTGAGCGCGCACAAGCCTTGGTTTGAGCAGATGTTGGAAGTTGCTTTCGCGCGGCGGATATGCTGTTCACGGGCTTGCAGGGTAAGGACGAAACCTTCTTTTCCGTTCAAGTCGTTGGTTTTACCCACAATCCGACCCGGCATTTGACGGACCAAGTCTTTTTTGCAGGCTATCATGCCAAGATATGGTCCGCCGAAAGAAAGAGGCAGACCAAGGCTTTGCCCTTCGGCAACAGCAATGTCGGCACCCATTTCCCCCGGGGTTTTGAGAATGGATTGCATTACCGGATACACGGAAATAATGCCGAGGGCTTTGTGTTCTTTCGCTTTATTGAAAAGTTCCGTAAAATCATCAATAGCGCCAAAGAAATTCGGGTTTTGCACGATAACCGCGGCACAATCGTCACCAATGGCGTTCATGAGCGCATTTTTGTCCGACTTGCCGCTATCGTGCGGAACCGTGACGATATTGATTTTTTGGTTCGCACTGTAAGTTGCAAGCATTTTACGCCAAATTGGGTTTACCGCTTCGTCAACGACCCAAGTGTGCTTGCGCGTATGACGGGCAGCCATCATGCCCGCTTCAAAAAGGGAGTGCCCGATATCAAACAGTGAAGCATTGGAGCAGTCCATGTCAAGCAAACGGCAAACCGCTGTCTGGTATTCAAAAATCGACTGCAACGTTCCTTGGCTCACTTCCGGCTGATACGGCGTGTATGAAGTCAAAAATTCTCCGCGCTGGGAAAGGGCGTCCACAGCTTTTGGAATATAGTGGTCGTAATAGCCGGCTCCCAGGAAATTGATGAAGTCGGTTTTGTTTTTCGCTGCCATATTTTCAAAGCAGGCGGTAAGTTCCGCTTCGCTTTTTCCGCTGGGGATATTGAAAGATTTTGGACGCATATCGGCTTGAATATCCGCAAATAAATCGTCAAGGCTCGCAACGCCGATAACGCTGAGCATTTCTTGCAGTTCTTCAGGGGTATGGGGAATATAAGGCATAACCTGTCCTTTTTATGAAATTAAAAAAACTTCTCCGCGGGGAGAAGTTTTATTTTTTAATGTGTGCATTTGCCTGCATAATCCTGGGCATTCAGAAGTCCGTCGGTTGAGCCGGTGATATTCACACGCAAAAGCCAGCCTTCGCCATAGGGGTCTTTGTTTACTTTTTCAGGATTGTCAAGCACGCTTTCGTTGACAGCAATGACTTCGCAATCGCAGGGCATATAAATATCGCTTGCGGCTTTGACGGACTCCACGGTTCCCATTTCTTGCCCTTTGGCAAAAGCGCCGCCGACTTGCGGAAGGTCGATAAAGGTAATGTCGCCAAGCGAATCTTGCGCAAAATCCGTAATGCCGATAACGCCCTCGCTTCCTTCAATTTTTAGCCATTCATGGCTTTCCGCGTACAAAAGATTGTCAGGGTTATTCATAGTTGACTCCGTATTATGAAAGTTTCATTCTTGCTGTTCCTTGCGTGAAGAAAGGAGCAGTTGTTTTTTGAGCATTTAATTCGCTTCTGCCTGCTTTGAGAATAAATTCCGCTTGGTCTGCATATTCTTTTTTCACAAAAGCGAAAGCAATGGCGAAACCTAGGGAAGGAGCGAATGAACCGCTGGCAACGGTGCCGATAACCTCATTGCTTCCGGCTTCTTTAATGACCGAATCGCCATTGCGGACAGTGCGGCGCCCTTCCAGTTTCAAAGGCACCAGGAGTTCATTCTTTACTTCCATGGCAGGAATTTTGCCGATATAATCGGCTTCGGAAGTAAGCATGCCGGCAAGATTCGATTCCGCAACGGTATGCTCTTCATTGAGTTCATGTCCGTAAAGGGCGAGTCCGCATTCAAGGCGCAAGGTATCCCGTGCTCCGAGCCCGGCAGGTTTCACAAGTTCATGGGCGAGCAAATCCTCCCACAAGGTGAGTACGGCTTCCCTCGGGCAATACAATTCATAGCCGAGTTCCCCGGTGTATCCTGTGCGGCTGACAAGGAGAGCGTGTCCTTTATAGTCGATACGGGTGAAAGAAAAATATTTTAAATCATGGAAATTCTGACCTGTGACCGTTTCCAAAACTTCTAACGATTTCGGACCCTGCAAGTCGATTTTGCCTGATTTCGCAGAAATATTTTCAATATTTTCTTCGCCCAAGCGCTTGGCGAGGGTTTTGAAATCCTTTTCGGCACAGCCGGCGTTGACCACTAAGAAGAAATGGTCTTCCGCAAAGCGGTAAACAATCAAATCATCAATGACAGTGCCTTGCTCCGTAAGCAAAAAGCCATAACGGCATTTGCCGGCAGCCAGGGTGCCAAGGTTGTGGCTTACGGCTTTCTTCAAAAGTTCGGCAGCATTTTCGCCTTTGACGATGAATTGCGCCATGTGGCAAATATCAAAAATGGAAGCGGATTCACGAGTATGGGCGTGTTCCGCTAAAATTCCGTCCTCATATTGGATGGGCATGTCCCAACCTGCGAAAGGCGCCATTTTTGCATTATGTGCCGTATGCCATTCGTGTAACGGTGTTTGCAACATATGAAATTTCCTTTTTAATAAACCTATCTGTCTTTAGCATAATTTGTTTTTTTTGTAAATAAATTTTACTGATTGTGAATAATAAAATTAATAAAAAATATTTCTAAAATTTCTTGAAATTATAAGAACTTATTGTTATATGTTCTGTGCTTGGAGTGATTGAATGAGTAAGTCGTCAGAAATATTGCGGGTTTTATCTGAAAATAAGGAACAAAGTGTTCACAGAAGCGGATTTGCCAGTATTGCAAAGCTTATGGCACAGGCAGTTTCTGAAAACAAATATACTGTCGCCGTTGTTAAAAACAGGGATGAATTGTCGACGCTGAAATCGTTTTTATCCTTATTTATTGCGGAATTGTCCGTCGGTAAGGAAAAAGGGGCGCTGCAGGAAAAAAATGTTCCGTTGTTTTTTGAAACGCCGTTTGTCAGCATCAATCCGTTTAATCGTCGTTCGTTAAATCGTGAAGGCTGGGCGGAACGCTTGGCGGCTCTTTATGCCATGGGGCAGGGGCACGCGAAAGCTTTGATTGTCACCGCCGATATGCTTATTCCTTTTTTGCCCGAAAAAGATTTTTTCAATAAGCATGAATTGTTTTTGAAAATCCATGAAGACATGGCGCCCGAACTTTTAATGGAACAGCTTGTCGATTGGGGGTATCAACGTGAATCCATGGTTTCCCGTGCGGGAGATATCGCAAGGCGCGGGGATATCGTGGATATTTTTCCGGCAGGTTACGATAAGCCTGTCCGTCTTGATTTTTTTGGGGATACCATTGACGAAATGCGTTTTTTTGATCCCTCAACCCAGCGTTCCGTCGGCAAAACGGAAGAAATTTGCATTATTCCGGTAATAGCGATAACGCAGGATGAGGAAGCGAGAACAATCATCCATAAGCATCTTGCGAATTTGTTTCAGCAAGGCAAGCTTTCGGAATTTCGGCAAGCGAGCGTCATGCGCGCTGTGGAGCAAGGGGATTTGCGGCTTTTGCCGGGCAATATTTATGCCCGCGCAACAAATCTTGAAGACTGGATTCCCGATGATTGCCAATGGTTTTTACCAAGCAAAGCCGATTTGAAAGAATATCTTGCAGAAGCGGAAAGCGGTTGGAAAGATGCGCTTGAAGAAGACAGGAAAGACGCAGGTTTTGACCAAGCCGACCATTTGTCGTTTCGGAATGCGGGCGATAGTATGTCCATGCTTTTGAAGCGGCGGCATTGTTTTGTCGAACCTCTCCGCATGGGCATTGAAAATCATGGCATTGATCTGTCTGAAAAAACATATTTCAGTTTTGAAGAACTGTTTCAGGGAAAAGAAGTTTCCGAACGGCCATGGCAGCAGCTGCTGCTTGGACTGCGTAATTATGTGAAAGAAAAGAAGCAGGTCGTGCTGACATTTTCTTCCGAACGGGGGCGGCAAAAGTTTTTAAAATTGATTGAGCAGGACGGAATTTATCCGCATTTGCGCTATGATGTGAAAAGCAAAGGGATTTTTGCGCTCATCGCGTCCGTTCATCATGCGGCGGAACTGAGCTGGGACGATTTGCTCGTTATTCCGGAAGATTTGCTGCAGCCTAAGGCAAATCAGGTGAAACGCCAAGCAAGCCAAGCATTTAAAGGGCTTGATTCTTACGATGAGCTCATGAACGGCGATTTGTTGGTTCATAGGGACTACGGAATAGGGCGTTTCGGCGGTTTGCACCGCATGACTGTCGGCGGTATTGAAAATGACTATTTGTTATTGGAATATGCGGACAATGCCAAACTGTACATGCCGGTTGACCGGCTTTCCATCATTCAGCGTTTTAAATCCGCAGAAGGCATAAGCCCCGTTTTAGACAGATTGGGCGGTCAAGCTTGGACGGCAAGCAAGGAAAAAGCGAAAAAAGCCATTGAAAAAATCGCCAGGGACTTGGTGGAAATGTATGCATGGCGGAAGGTTGCCAAGGGATTCGGTTATAGCCCGTTAGGAGAATTGTACCGGGAATTTGAAGCGAGTTTCGGTTTTGAAGAAACGCCGGACCAAGCGAAAGCCATTCAGGAAGTTTTGGCTGATATGGAGAAGCCGGAACCGATGGATAGGCTCGTTTGCGGCGATGTCGGTTTTGGAAAGACGGAGGTCGCTTTGCGCGCCGCGTTCAGGGCTGCCTGCGACGGCAGGCAGGTGGCCATGCTTTGCCCTACGACGGTGCTTGCCGAACAGCATTACCAGACATTCCGTTCCCGTTTGGCAGGATTTCCTGTCAATGTGGGATTATTGAGCCGTTTTGTGACCAAATCGAAACAAACGGAAGTTTTGAATATGGCGGCAAAAGGGCAAATGGATGTTCTTATCGGCACACACCGCATTTTATCGAAAGACGTGGAACTTCCCAACCTTGGTCTGCTTATTTTGGATGAAGAGCAGCGTTTTGGCGTCCGGCACAAGGAACGGCTTAAACAAATGAAAAAAAATGTCGATGTGCTTACGCTCACCGCAACCCCCATTCCCCGCACTTTGCAGCTTTCCATGTCGGGCATACGCGAACTGTCGGTCATTGAAACAGCTCCTTTGGAGCGTAAACCTGTTGCGACGCATTTGATAGACAAGGATAAGAACGTTCTGCGGCAAGTTTTGGAGCGTGAACTGGAACGCGGGGGACAGATTTTTTGGGTTTATAACCGTGTGAACGGACTTGAGAAAATTGTTTCATACGTGCGGGAACTTGTTCCGCATGCCCGTGTCGGCATGGCTCACGGGCAAATGGGGGAAAAAGAGCTTGAAAACACCATGCATATGTTTTGGCATGGGGAATTGGATGTGCTTGTTTGTACGTCAATTATTGAATCCGGGCTTGATTTTCCCAAAGCGAATACGCTTATTGTGGACCAAGCCCAGCTTTTCGGCTTGGGGCAGTTATATCAGCTTCGCGGGCGTGTCGGACGTTCCGACAGGCAGGCGTATGCGTATTTTGTGGTCAACGATTTACACCATTTGACTGAAATCGCGGAAGAGCGTTTGCGTATCATCTTGGAAATGGATTACCTTGGAGCGGGTTTTCAAGTCGCTATGGAAGATTTGCGTTTGAGAGGGGCTGGCAATATTCTTGGAGAAGCCCAGTCAGGGCACTTGGCGCGTGTAGGGCTTGACATGTATTTGGAAATGTTAGAAGAAGCAGTTGCAAGGGCGAAAGGAGAAGGGGAAGCGCTAAGAAGCCAAGATGTTGAAATCAATCTCGGTTTGCCTGCTTATATTCCGGAATCGTATATTGAAGACGGAAAAGAACGCTTGAAATATTATAAAATGCTTTCTTGCGCTTTTGAGAGCAGCCGTCGGAACAGCATCGAAATGGAACTTCGCGACAGGTACGGGCAGCTTCCTTCCGAACTTCTGACTTTTATGGAAGTTTTGGATTTCAAATATGAAATGAAAAACATAGGCGTGTATAAAGCGGATATTTATGCCGATAGGGTGAAAGTCAGCTTTATGGACGGACAAAGAAAGGTTGAGGCGGAAACATTGATTAAATTCATTCAAAAATATATGGAAAGTGCAAAACTTCATCCTCACGCAAGCCTTGAAATCCAATTGAAAGATTTTGTCGGCAAAGAGGATGGCAATGCCGAAATCATTTGCAAAGCAAAAAATCTATTGCTTTCTTTAAAAGAAAAATAGCGGAGATGATATGAAAAAGGGTATGGCTTTTATCGCGGTAATCGTTTTTTTACTTGCATTGAATTATGAAAAACTATTTTCACTTTTTGAAAAAAATGATGTCAATGTGTTGGCAAAAGTAAACGGGGAAGAGATAACCCTTGAAGAAGTTGAAATATTATATGATATGCGCAATGTGCATTTGAACACTCCGGCTCCCGATGTGGACAGGGTGCAGCAGGAATATGCGGAAATTCTTTACAATAGGATAAAGCAGGTTCTTGTTTCTCAGGAACTGGAAAAAAGAAATGTTGCGGTTACCGATGAGGAAGTCCTGCTATTGGAAAACAAAGTCAGGGAAAGTTATTTGGGAGTGCTTGATGAAAATCAGACTTTCGAAGAATATTTAAAAGAAAACGGCATCAATTATCATGAATGGCTCAAACAAATCAAATCACAGCTGGAAAGCGACAAGCTGCATGCCCTGCTTATGAAAGAAATTCCGCTTGGTTCCGAAGAAACCCTGCGTTATGCCGAAAAAATCAAACAGGAACAAAAGAAAGATTTCGTCAAAATTCAATTCTTTTTATTGAAAGCAAATCAGGAACTTTTAAACGAAATTCAGCATGACACGACTTTTTCACGGGAGAATGTCGAAAAAAACGGTTTTTCCGATTTAGCGTTTATTGAACATTTTGAGGGAAAAGGCGCTCAGGTTTTTCAGTCTCTTTTTGACAGCGACAGTTTGCCGGAACAATACAAAACCGTTCTTGTTTCCATGGAACCGAACACATTTTCCCGTATTCTGCATGAGGACGGCAGTTGTTATGTTTTGTATCTGGAAGATAAGCAAAGTTTGAAGGAAGATGATGCCGTTGACCTTTATCTGCTTGCGGAAGAAAGATTGTTGCAGGAAAAATTGCCGCAGGTTTTTGCCGATTGGCTTTCAAACGCCGTAAAAAATTCCGATATCCATTTGGCACGGTCTTTTGACCCCAATAAGTTAACAAAAAATGTGGATATTAATAATTTGTTGAAATTACAAGAAGTTTTAACGGAAACGGAAAATTAAGCACTCAATGTTTGCTTATATTTAAAAAAAGGATTAGAATAAAAAAAATTGTGTGAGGGCGTCCTTTGAAAATAATCACAGTATTAATCGCTTTAGGTTTTTTATTTACTCCTGACTTGAGTTTGGCAAGTTCGAGAGCTTCAATCGTCGCCACTATAAACAGCGATATGATTACAGCTTTGCAGCTTGAAAAAAATGTTCGGTTGGCATTGCTCGCCAAAGGCGTTGACCCTAATAAAGTCAGTCCCGGCGAATTGAAAGATATTAAAAAATCCGTGTTGGACGATTTGGTTAAAGAATCCATTCTGATACAGGAAGCAAAAAATCAAAATATTGATATCAGCGATAAAGATGTTGAAAAAGAAATTCAAAATTCCATCGATAAAGCCGGCATCTCAAAGGAAGCTTTTTATGCCGATTTGGCAAAACAAGGTTATGATGAAAAATTTTACAAGGATAAAGTTAAAAAATCATTATTGACGCAAACTCTCATAAACAGAAACGTGCTTCGTAAAATCATTGTGACCAATGATGAAATTTTGGAATTTTACCTTGCCAACGGCGGACAAATTACGGGAAAGGCGAATGTCGCACTGCTTGTTTATCCTAATGGCGAACAAATGGATATGCATTCTGAAAAATTGCAGGATAATCCCCGCAGGTTTGAAGATATTGCAAAAGATATTTCCGTCGGACCTTCTGCGGATAAAGGCGGCGTTTTAGGGGAAATGGCTGTTTCCGACCTTGCCGTGCCTGTGCAGTCCGCTATTCAGGGTTTGGATGCCGGTGAGGTTTCAAAGGTATTTTCTTTGAACGGCGCGTATGCGCAGGCGAAAGTGCTGTCTAAAACAACATCAAGCGATAATTTGGCTGAAATCATCGATCCCGCCGTTGTTGCGAAAATTCGTGACGGATTGCGCATGCAAAGGGTTGGAAATAAAATTGAAGAATATATAACGGGCTTGGAAAAAAAAGCTATTGTAACCATAAGATAGGGCGGTATTATGAATTTAATCGAACTTGGCACCATATTTCGTGAAAAACGCCAAAGTAAAAATTTAAGTATAGCTGATATATCAAAGGCGATTAAAATACCCCAGCAAAGTTTGATAGCTTTGGAACAAGGTGATTTGGGATTTATCGGTTATGAAACGTATTATAAGAATTTTTTGAAATGTTACGCTGTGTATTTAGGGTATGATGTTGAAGAATATCAACAACTCATTAAAAATGTTGATGAATTTTCCGAGCAAATCGCACCTCCTAAAAGTTTGGAAGTCCAGCTTGCGGAAACTCAGCCGGAACTGGCAAAACCCCGGGGCAGAAAATTGGCTGTTCAGCTTTTTATTTTAGCCGTGATCGGGGGCAGCGCATATTTTTATTTTTCACATGGTGATGTTTTGTTCGGTGATGAAAAAGAAAACACTCCTGTGATTGAAAAACAAACAAAACCCGCTTCTTCTGCCGTTGCGGTGGATAAGAACGTTGAACCCGCAAAAGAACCGGTTCTTGCTTCTGAACCTGAAAATGAAACAACAGAAGCGGTGTTGCAGGCTGAAAATGAAAAAAGCGATGTGCAGGCGGAAGCTGAGAACGTAATACAAAAACAAGAAGTTTCCGATACGCAAAAACCTACGGAAACAGTTGCTCAGGATACTGCACAAAAATCTTCCGGAGCGGTGCAGCAAGAACTTCCCTTTGATTTGCAGGCATTTTTATCCGAATATCCCTCTGCGCAGGTGATTGATTGGGAAAGCGTCGCAGAGCCTCAAAAAGGCGAACAACAAGCTGTTATGTATGCAAATCAGGATTGTTGGATGCAATACCGTCAAGATGACAAGTCAGGACATTTTATCATAAAAAAAGGTGAACAGCGTGTGTTCAATTTTAGGAAGAATTTGCAGTTCAAAATTGCAAACGGTTCCGCAATAACGCTTTTCCATGACAGAAAACCTGTCGACGTGGGGGATTCTTCCAAACTTCGAGAAATCAACCTTGAGTAATATACGGAAATTTATTGTAAAGGGAACGCAGCGTTCCCCTTTTTTTTGTCGCTTCAGCACAATAAAGCTGCCAGCTCTAATCCGGTTGAATAAAAAATCTTTAGACACAAGCCCGTCCTCCTTTGATATATATTGGGTGTGTTTGTCGATAAGGACTTTAAAATTGAGGCATTAATAATAAACAAAAATACCAATATCATCTTTAGAGTAATGAAGTTAAAAGTGTAGGATTGCCGTATGATATTCAAAACTATTTAATGTTGCATGATATGGTTTAATATAGGGTTGATTACGGATTGGATTGCAGCGGTTGAGAAGGAAGTAACGATAATGAAATTTCGTATGCGGTTGAATTGCAAGAAAACCTTATATGAGATATCGCATTTTGCATGGTAATTCAGTATAAAAAATATTGTCGGTAATAAAAATAAGCAAAAGAACTGCGTTTCGTTTTTTTCTTTTTTATTTCAATGGGTATGGTCAGCCCGAAAAACAGTCGGTTGTGATATTCCGAAAATATTGAGGATTATGGTATGTGGTATTTGTCGAATGGATTTTGCTTATGAAATTTTATCACAAAAATCTTTAGACTTTTTCTTGAAACTTATTTTCTTTTATGCTATGCATGTTGCATATCATGCTTATTCTATGAAAGGAAAAGATATGCCCCAAGTTGCCGCTAGAATCAGTGATAATCAAGAAAGATGGTTAAAAGATTATTTCAGAACCAAAAGTGCAGGTGCAGAGTTTATTCTCCCTTGGGCTGTTGATACTTTTTTTCGAGCTATCGGTGGAATACGTGCGATTTTTACGGAAGAAGAATTAAAAACCATTGTCGAAGCGCATAAAGACACGAAACTTATGCCCGACCATACGCGGCTGACGTATTTGATTGTGCGGGTGATGGATATATGCGACATAAACGGCGTGCACAAGAAATACGGCGCAAGCCGCACGAGTCTTGAAACAAAATTGAAGCAATTGGACGATACGCAGGCTACGGCATTGATGATATGGGCTGTCGCCTTTTGGGTGAGCAAAAATTGTTCTTCTGAAAGTTTGGACGAATATGTCCGTTCCTGATTTTTGGCTTTTTTTCTTTTTTTTGATTTATGCAAAGCCATAAAACAAGCCGGAACCGTTTCTTTTATTTTCTTTGCACAAGCATAATGCTCTGTACCGGAGCGTATCTTGCTGTCCGGTTGTTTTGGTTTACGGAACTTCCGCTTTTTATAAAAATTTTCGCAGGCGCCGTGATCATGCTTTTGTCGCAATGCATGTTCGGCATGCGGTATGTGGTGAGTTTTACTCCGCATATGTCGTATTTTGCGTTAAAAGTTTGCGGATATTGTTCCGCGTTTTTTATTTGTTTGGCGAGTTTTGTGTGTTTGCATGACATATTTTTTTATGCCCGCTGGTATTATGAAAAGTCTTTGCCTTCTTATGGAATAACGGCTGCTTTCGCTTTCTGCATGCTTTTCGTTTCTTTTGCCGCCATGGTATATGGTGCATGGCGGGCATTGAAAATTCCCGCATTCGTATACAATGATTTATATGTCAAGGAGTTGCCAGAAGAGCTTGAAGGAATGCGTATCGTGCATTTGAGCGATTTGCATATAGGCTCGATTTTTGATGGTAAATGGCTTGGAAAACTGGTTGACGGAATTAATGCCGAGCAGGCTGATTTAATTGTCGTCACGGGGGATTTGGTGGATGCCGTTCCCGCTAAGATAGAGCAGGATGTCGTTCATTTGCGGAAATTACAGTCCCTGCTCGGCATGCATATTTGTTTGGGTAATCATGAATATTTTTGCGGTGCGATGCCATGGGTTGAAAAATGGCATTCTTGGGGCTTCAATGTCTATATCAATGAAAACAAAAAGGTGCTGTATAAAAATTTTCCTTTTTATATAGCGGGTTCTGCCGATTTTGAAGGAAATAAATTTCCGGGGCTTTTGACTCCCGATATGGAAAAAACATTGCAGGGAATACGGCAGGAAGATTTTGTGCTGCTTTTGCAGCATCAGCCCAAGAAAGCGAAAAAAAATGCGCACAAAGGTGTAAATGTCCAACTATCGGGGCATACGCACGGCGGGCAGTATTTTTTTCTTTTTCCCATTGTTTGTTTATTGAATAACGGCTATCGTTCCGGTTTTTATGAAGTGGGTGATTTATCTCTTTATGTAAGTCCGGGAAGCGGGCTTTGGGGCTATGTCCCTTTGCGCTTCGGAACAAACAGCGAAGTCTTGGTTCATACCTTGAAGAAGAAAAAATAAAAATTACAAAATTGTAAAATAAATAAATTCATGCATAATGTTTGACAGCGAAAGTTTTGCGTTGTAGTGTGTTTTTATACTTTTTTGGTAAAATTATTTTTTGGAGGATATAATGAAAGCCTATTACGAACAGGACGCAGATCTTTCTGTTTTAAAAGGAAAAACTGTCGCAATTATCGGGTATGGCAGCCAAGGTCATGCCCATGCTCAAAACCTGAGGGATTCCGGTGTGAATGTTATTGTCGGACAACGCCCCGGCGGAGCAAACTATGAATTGGCTAAACAACATGGCTTTGAACCTCTTAGTGCCGGTGAAGCTGCTGAAAAAGCTGATCTGATTATGATTTTGCTTCCTGACCAATACCAAGCGAATATTTACAAAAATGATATTTTGCCCCATTTGAAAGCAGGAAAATCACTTATTTTTGCACACGGTTTCAATATTCATTTCGGGCAGATCGTTCCTCCTAAAGATGTTGATGTTTTCATGATTGCGCCAAAAGGTCCGGGACATTTGGTGCGCCGTACCTATACCGAAGGGGGCGGTGTCCCTTGCTTGGTCGCCGTTTTTCAGGACGCAAGCGGCGAAGCTTACAAAAAAGCGTTAGCCTATGCGAAAGGCATTGGCGGAACCCGTTCCGGCGTTATTGAAACTACATTCCGCGAAGAAACGGAAACAGACCTTTTCGGGGAACAAGCCGTTTTATGCGGCGGTTTGTCCGCTCTTGTGAAAGCAGGCTTCGAGACCCTCGTTGAAGCGGGTTACCAGCCGGAAATCGCTTATTTTGAGTGTATGCACGAAGTGAAACTTATTGTTGACCTCATGTATGAGGGCGGACTTGCGAAAATGCGTTATTCCATTTCCGATACCGCCGAATACGGCGATTACAAAACCGGACCGCGCATCATTACCGCTGAAACGAAAAAAGAAATGCGCCGTGTTCTTGACGATATTCAGCAAGGAAAATTCGCCCGTGACTTCATTTTGGAAGCGCAGGCGGGGTATCCGATGTTTAAGGCTATCCGCCGCATTGAAGCGGAACATCAGCTTGAAGAAGTCGGCACCCGTTTACGCAGCATGATGCCATGGCTTAAAAAGTAATCTCATTTGTTTTCTTATGTAGGGGGCAAGTTTTTTGCTCCCTATTTTACTGTCTTTTTAAAAGGATTGATATGTCAGTACGCTCTAATTATACGGATTCTCTGAATTTTTATGGAAAAGAAACTCCTCAAGGTTTAATGGAAAAATTTGGTTCGCCTCTTTATGTGTATAATGAAGTCGTGCTTCGTGAACGCTGCAGGGATTTGGTCGGGCTATGCAAAACAAAGGGACTGCATATCAATTATTCCGCAAAGGCGAACGCTAATCCGCACCTTCTGAAAATTATCAGGGAAGAAGGCTGTCTTGTTGACGCCATGAGTCCCGGAGAATTGTATCTTGATTTGAAAGCGGGCTATAAGCCTGATGAAGTTCTTTATGTCTGCAATAATGTCAGTCCGGAAGAAATGAAAAACGCCCTTGAAAAAGGGGTGCTTGTGAGCGTGGATTCCCTTATGCAGGTTGAACAGCTCTGCCGGCTGAATAGGGGCGGAAAAATCATGGTGCGTTTCAATCCCGGTATCGGGGCGGGGCACAGCGCAAAAGTCGTGACAGGGGGCAAAGAAACGAAATTCGGCGTTGACCCTGAAAAATTGCCGCAGCTTCTTGAAATTTTGGATAGATACGGTGTGACTTTGGCGGGTATCAATCACCATATAGGCTCTTTGTTCATGGAGGGGGAAAGCTATATCGAAGCGGCAAAAGTGCTTTTGGATTTGGCTTTGAAGCTCCCTTGTTTTGAAAAATTGGAAATCATTGATTTTGGCGGCGGTTTCGGCATTCCTTACCATAAATACGAAAATCAGGCCCGTTTTGATTTGGAGACATTCAGCCGTTTATTGAATGAAACGCTTTCAGGCTGGGCAAAAGCGCATAATTATCACGGAAAATTTTATTTGGAACCCGGGCGTTATATCGCGGCTGAATGCGGAGTTGTCCTAGGGACTGTTTACAATACGAAAACAAACGGAACAAAACCGTATGTGGGAACAGATTTGGGCTTTAACGTTCTTGCCCGCCCCATGCTGTACGATTCTTTTCATGATGTGGAAATATACCGTAATAATGCTCAGGAAAATATGGAAGAATTGGAGCAGACCATTGTCGGAAATATTTGCGAATCCGGAGATATTATCGCAAAAAACCGTGTACTGCCCGTTTTGAGGGAAGGCGATATTGTCGCCATGCTCGATGCGGGGGCTTACGGCTTTTCCATGAGTTCGAATTATACCCAGCGTCTGCGTCCTGCTGAAGTTCTTATTCAGAAGGACGGTACTGCAAAATGTATCCGCCGACGTGATACGTTTGAGGATATTTTTGCAACCGTGACGGATTTTTAAGCGATTAAAAAAAATACGATAAGCACTCATGCGTTTGCATGGGTGCTTTTTTGGCATTATGGATACTCAAAAAATAAAACTTTTTTTGAACGATGTTCCTTATAGGGCAATATGGGAGTTAGTGTGGCCGCAAACGGCGACAATGCTCTGCATGATCGTGATTTCCCTGACGGATATTTATGTCGGAGGGAAAATCAACTCCGAAGTGCAGGCATCCATCGGCGTTTCCGCGCAGCTGCATGCTCTTTTCATGGTTTTGGGAACAAGTATCGGGGCGGGAGCAATGGCTGCCGTCAGCCAATCGATGGGGGCGAAACGTTTCGCCCGCGCTAAACGCTATTCCGGATTTGTTCTTGTCTATGCTTTTTGCATGGCTGTCTTATTGGCTGTTATCGGGTATTGTTTCCGTTATTTCATTATGGAAATATTGCAGGTTGAGCACCGTATGGTTGAAACGGCGGTCACTTTCTTTACGTTTGTTCTTTTCACTTTGCCTTTCCAGTATACCCATTATTTGAGTTCCGTCTTGTTCCGTGCTACGAAAGAGGTGATAAAACCGCTTTTAATCATTATCGTCATTGCTTTTTTCAATATTTTCGGTGATTTTGCCTTCGGGCTCGGATATTTCGGTTTTACCGCATGGGGAGGCAAAGGAATAGCCTTTTCAACGTGGCTGTCCTATGCGCTCGGAGCTGTCATCGCCTTGATCGCGTTGTATAGGAATGATATTTTTGAAAAATATGTCATTCCCCGTTTTCGTTGGATGAAAAAGGCGACGCCGTATTTATTCAAAGTTTCCATTCCGGCGTTGACCATGCAGTTTTTATGGCAGCTCGGCTATTTGATTCTTTTCGCCATTGTGGCTGCTCTTCCTGACAGTGTTTCCGCTCTTGCGGGACTGACAGCAGGAATGCGGATTGAAAGCATTTTGTTTATGCCTGCAGTGGCATTCAATGCGACAGCCTCAATTTTAATTGGTAGCACGCTTGGAGCGGGAAAAAAAGAAGAAGCGAAAAAAATTGGGCTTGCAATTATTTTTTTTGGTACTATTTTAATGTCAACTATCGGGCTCTGCATGCTGCCTTTTGTTGATACGCTCGCGGGATTTTTCAGTTCCGATGCGGATGCGCAGTGGAATATCAGAATGTATGTGTATATCAACATCGTATCGACTCCGTTTACTGTCGGCGGCTTGATTGTCAACGGTATCATGGTCGGCGCGGGAGCGACGGTCTATGCTTTGTTTATCAATCCGTTGTGCATTTGGGGAATACGATTGCCCTTAGGCATTTTTTTGGCGCATATTTTGGGGTATGGCTCAATAGGCGTTTATTTTGCCATGCTCTTGTCCATGTCAATTCAGGCGACAAGTATGTTTATGATATTTTTAAAAGCAAATTGGACCAGGTATACTCTAAGAAAAATATAATAAAGCGGGAATGTGTTATGTTTGAATTTAAACCTGTCACTTTGAATCTTTTTGCCGAATATGAGCAAAAGCGTAAAGAATGTCCTGTGAAATCAGCGGATTACACTTTTACCAATTTGTTCGGCTGGGCTGATAAATACGGGCTTTCCGTCGCGTTTACCGATGATTTCGCTGTCATTCATCAAAAATATCCTTATCATTGCCTTTGGGCGCCTGTCGGAAATTGGGACAAACTCAATGCGGAAGATTTATCGGAACTTATTCATTCGGTTAACATTCCCAGCTGTCATGATAATCCGCTCATGGCAAGCGTCAGTTCCCATGAAAACAGATTTTGCATGCATAGGGTCCCCGATGAGCTTGCGGAGCGCGTTATGGATATGTATTCCGGAAAAGTCGCTGTGATTGAAGCAAGGGGGCAATGGGAATATTTATATTCAAGGCAGGAATTGGCGACGCTTTCCGGAAACAGGTTTCATAAAAAGAAAAATCATGTCAACGGGTTTTATAAAAGTTACGCTTGCGAATATCATCCTTTGACGACCGAGGACGGCGTGAAGGGCAGTTTGGAAGATGTGCTTGAACTGCAAAATGAATGGTGCAAATGGCACGATTGCGAAAACAGCAATTCCTTATATGCGGAAAATGAAGCTATTTTCCGTGTGATTGGCAGCTGGAGCGCTTTCGGTTCTTTGTTCGGCGGTTCCTTTTATATTGATGATAAAATGGTCGCTTTTGCCGTTGGGGAAAAGCTTGATGATAAAACGTGCGTTGTGCATTTTGAAAAGGCTCATTCCGATTACCGCGGAATTTATCAGGCCATCAATCATGCCTTTGTCAATAACTGCACGGAAGGCTTTGAAATTATCAACAGGGAACAGGATATGGACGAAGAGGGTATCCGTAAAGCAAAGCTTACGTATAACCCCGTAAATTATTTGAAAAAAAGTACGCTTGTCTTTACTCTGTAAAGGGTATATACTTTTTAACATATCATTTTTTAGGAAAAAAGTATGAAAGTTGTAACCCGTTTTGCTCCAAGTCCTACCGGACATTTACATATCGGCGGAGGCCGCACCGCGATTTTTTGCTGGCTGCTCGCCCGTCATTTCGGCGGAGAATTTCGTTTAAGGATTGAAGATACCGATACGGAACGTTCCAAGCAGGAATATACCGATTCTATTTTGGCATCGATGAAATGGCTCGGTTTGGATTGGGACGGTGATTTGACCTATCAAAGCCAACGCAAAGACGTATATAATAAATATGTCGATAAACTTTTGGAAACAGGGCATGCCTATTACTGTGACTGTTCCGTCGAGGAAGTGGAAGCCATGCGTGAAGTCGCCCGTGCGAAAGGCGAAAAACCCCGTTATAACGGTAAATGCCGTGAACGCGGACTTGGGTATGCTGAAGGCCGTGTCGTGCGGTTGAAAGTTCCCGCAGAAGGCAGGGTTGTTTTTGATGATATGGTGAAAGGACCCATTGCCGTTGACGTGAATGAACTTGACGATATGGTTCTTCGCCGTGCTGACGGTATGCCAACCTACAATATGGCTGTTGTTGTCGATGATTATGAAATGGGCGTTACTCATGTCGTGCGCGGTGACGACCATGTTTCCAACACGCCGAAGCAAATTTTAATCTATCAGGCTCTCGGATTGGCTGTGCCGACTTTTGGGCACGTGCCAATGATTTTAGGTCCGGATAAGCAAAAACTTTCAAAGCGCCATGGGGCGAGGGCTGTTGTCGAATATCAGCAAGACGGTCTTTTGCCGGAAGCTCTTGTGAATTATCTTGTGCGTCTTGGCTGGTCACACGGGGACCAGGAAATTTTTTCTTTGCAGGAACTTGTGAAACTTTTTGACGGAAAGAATTTAAATAGTTCCGCTGCCGCTTTTGACCCTGATAAACTGCAATGGCTGAACGGCTATTATTTGAAACATACGCCGCTTGACAAGGCAGTAGAATTGACCCGTCCTTTCATTGAAAAATCTGGGCTCTCCCTTGACGGGAAAAATGCTGAAGCCGCTATTTCCTTATATATTGAAAGAGCAAGCAATTTGAACGATTTGGCGGAGCAAGTCAAACCGTATTTGCAAAATATCGAAGATGTCGTTTTTGAAGAAAAGGCTCTTAACGCGCTTGACGGGCAGGGAAAAGAACAAATCAAAAATGTGCTCGCCCTTGTGCGTGATACGGAATTTACGGCGGAAAATCTCGAACATGTCATCCATGATTATGTGGAAACAAGCGGGGTGAAATTCAAATTGGTCGGAACTCCGCTCCGCTCCGCTCTGATCGGTCTGGCAGGCGGACCTTCCATTCATCTTATTATGTTCGCCCTTGGAAAAGCCGAAACAATAAAACGGCTTGAAAGAGCTTTGGCATAATCGGTTTTGTTTTATCATGAAAAAGCTCCTTTATGCATATTAAAGGGGCTTTTTTTATTTTCATGAAATGGAATAAAGTCGGCAGTGTTTTATTGATACCGGCATTTTTTTATGCCGTCTAAAATGCAGGCCGGCACACGCAATCCGCCTTTTCCTTTTCCTATTTGAATATCCGGCTTGCTTTTTCCATGAAAGTCGGAACCTCCGCTTATGCACAGACTGTATTTATGGGCAAGCTCCAAATAATAGCGTTCGTCTTCAAAAGAATGGACAGGATGATACACTTCAATCCCTTTCAATCCTAAGGGTATCAATGTTTCGATAAGAGTAATGCGTTCCTGCTCCGAGCATTTTATCAGCTTCGGGTGGGCGAGTATGGGGACGGCTTTGGCTTTGGTTAAAATTTCAACCGCATGTTCCGGCGTAATAGGTTCCCTTGGCACATAGGCGGATTTTCCTTTGGCGAGATATTTGTCAAAGGCTTCCTTTATGCTTGTCACAGCGCCTTTTTGCAATAAAACATTGGCGAAGTGCGGACGGGCGACAACCTTCCCTCCTGCTTCTTCCTCGACATCTCTTAGTGTGATATCGATACCCTGTTCCTGTAATTTTTGAATGATTTTTTTGTTTCTCGTGTTTCGCCGCTCAATGAAAATATCGAGCTCTTTTTCCAAGTCTTTCAATAAACTGTTGTCTTTCGGAAGATAGAGCCCTAAAACATGAACGTCGGTGTCAAGAAATTTCGCACTGAGCTCACAGCCCCGTACAAATTCCATATCCAGTTCTTTTGCTTTTTCTTCCGCTTCAAAAAGTCCCGAAAGCGTGTCGTGGTCAGTTAAGGCAAGAGCTTTCAAGCCTTGCTTTTTGGCTAGTTCCACCACTTCCCGCGGAGAAAAAGAACCGTCGGAAGCTGTGCTGTGTGTATGCAAATCAATAAGTTCCGCCATAATGTCATTCCCAAGAAAAATTATTTTTTATCAACAATGATTTGTGAACTGCTTTTTCGGCGGGGACCGTTTGAGGACGTGTTGGAATTGAAATATGTGCCAAAATTCATGGAGGAGCCGTCAGAATTGGTTATATTCATGTAAAATCCGTTGTTGAGCTGGGTTGAATTGCTATACGTTTCCGGAAGTTTCGAGCTTTTGGTTGTGAGAAGATTTGAACCGTTTTCTTCGACAATAAGCGAATGAACCCTGTTTGTTTGCAGGATGATGTCGTTTGCGGTGCTACGGTCGGGCGTATTTGTTTTTGCTTTTTCAGTTTTTTTTGTCGTGCCGGTTTGTTCGGGCGTGCCAATTTCTTGATTTTCCACATCTGTGCTTAATGCCGGCATTTCTTTTTCCGGTAGCAGCTCTTTTTGAGGAGAGATTTCCATTTTCCCGCCGTAGCTTGGAATGCCTGATATGTTCTCTTCCTGCGCTTTGCCGTATGAGGGGAGAAGCAGGCAAAAAGCGCACAGGACAATGCCGGGCAGCCAATATTTATTAGAAAATTTTTGCAGATATGATTTTTTATCTTTCATAACGAACTCCCTTGATAATAAGAAAATATGCAATTTCCATTCCATAAGGAAAATGGTTTTTTTGAAAAAGAAAAGCCGGAAAATGAGAAATTTAAGAATATTGTGCTATTTTTCTTGTTTAAATGAAAAGTATAGCATATATTCTAAAAAAGCAATATTGGATAACAATCATGAAAAATTTATTGAATATATTGGGAAAACTAGCCGTAATTTTTATCTTTTCTTTGGCTGTGTATCTGCTTTACCATAAATTGAAAGCTTACAGTTTCAATGAAATCAAGATTGCTGTCAACGCTATTTCACCAAAGGCATTGATTTTTTCTTTTTGTTTGATGGTGATGAATTTCATTGTGCTTATGGGGTATGATTGGCTGGCTTTGAAAGCCATTAAAAAAAAATTGAGACTGGTCCGTGTCGCTTTGGTTTCTTTTGTCGGTGCAGTTATCAGTTTGAACTTCGGAGCGCTTCTTGGAGGAAGCACGGTACGATACCGTTTGTATAGCGCTTGGGGATTTTCCCCTATTGAAATCATCCGTCTTGTGCTTATGCTTGCCGTCACTTTTTGGGTCGGAGCAATGGGCTTGGCGGGTTTTTTGTTTATTTTTGTGCCGCTGGAGCTTCCGGAAGAACTCGGTATCAATCTTGTGAGCGTCAAACCGCTTGGTTTTTTTCTTTTCGGGCTGTGCATATTTTACCATATCATCTGCTGGAAGCTGAAAGGACGTTCTTTTCATGTTTTTAAAAAAGAATTCGCATTGCCGACCTTGCCCATAGCCATTGCCCAAACTGTTGTTTCCGGACTTGATCTGATTGTTGCCGCAGCGTGTTTGTTCGTGCTTTTGCCTACGGACGGCACTTTGAATTTTTTTGAATTTCTCCCTAATTATTTGCTTGCGCAAGTTGCTGTCGTCTTGACGCACGTTCCGGGCGGCGTGGGCGTTTTGGAAGTGATTATTGTCAACCTCACCCATCAGGTGTCTGTGAGTGTTGTTTTTGCGTCCATTCTCATTTTCAGGGTGATTTACTATATCATCCCGCTTTTGTTCGCCTCTGTTTTGCTTGGTGTGAATGAAGTGTGTTTGCAGGTTTCCAAAAAAAGCCCTGACGAAAGCCGTTTGGCTTTGAATGACTGGCTTTTGACCGTATTCAAATATGTCACGTTCGTCGTGGGTGTTTTTCTTTGCCTTTCCGTTGTGTTTCCGTTCAAACACACCACAACGGTTTATTGTTCGTATCAGCTTGTTGTTTTGGCATATTGGCTGCGCGGCGTCATCGGGGTTGTGCTTATTGTTTTTGCCTATGGCCTTGACAGAAAACAAAAAAACCATTGGTTTGTCATTGTTGTTTCCCTGTTTGTAGGGCTTATCTGCATTAATCTTTCGGGCGGAAGCGTTTATGAATACGTCTTTATTCTCGCCTTATTGCTTCCGCTTCTCATGTCGCATAAAAAATTTACGCGTGAGCGTATTCCTGTTGCGTCCCATTATCCTTTGGCTTGGTTCATCAGTTCTATCACTGTGCTTTGCGCCATGCTTCTTTTGGGATATTTTCTCATTTCTTTGCACGGTTATAAGTCGTTATGGCTGGATATTCTGGGAGGAAAAGGACCGTTTATCCAATATGCCGCGCTCATGATACAGCTTCTTACCGGAATTGCTATTTTTGTGCTTCTGAATGTGTTTGATAAAATTACGAAACGAAACCGAGGAAAGAATGAAAGGCATAAATATAAAAACTCATGATCCGGCTTATAATTTGGCTGTCGAGGAAGTTCTTTTCAATTCGCTGTCCGAGGTCGGGGAAGAATATTTTTTGCTTTGGCAAAATTCCCCTTCCATCATTGTGGGCAGACATCAGAATACTGCGGAAGAAGTCAATGAACAGTATGTGAAGGAACATCATATCCCCGTCGTAAGACGCACCACAGGAGGCGGGGCGGTTTTTCACGATTTGGGAAATTTGAATTTTTCCTTCCTGCGGTATATGGATAAAGGAGAAGACACTTCTTTCAGCCGTTATATCAATCCGATTATCCAAGCATTGCGGAGCATAGGCATAAATGCCGAGATGTCGGGACGCAACGATATGCTTGTTGACGGAAAAAAATTTTCCGGCAATGCGCAGAAAAAGAGCGGACGGAAAATTTTACAGCACGGCACTATTCTTGTTGCCTTGGATACCTCGAATTTAACGGATATGTTAACCGGAAATCCCGATAAATATCAGTCAAAAGGGATTGCGTCCCATAAAAGCCGCGTTGTGAATTTGATTGAGTTCATGCCGGACCTGACACCTGCGGAACTTATGGAGAAAATCAGAAACGTGCTCATGCGGTTTTTGGTTGATGAAGAAATTGAGTTGCCCCAAGGACTTGCTGAAAAAGCAGAACAATTGGCTGATAAAAAATATCGGACGTGGGAATGGAATTTTGGAAAATCTCCTGCTTTCCAAGTGAAACTGAGAAAACGTTTTTCTTTCGGAGCGGTTGATTTTTATGCCGATATTAAAAATGGCAAAATCGAACATTGCCGTTTTTACGGGGATTTTTTTGCGGATAAGGATGTCGCCGGCTTGGAAGAAGCCTTGAAAGACACTTTATTTAGAAAACAAGATGTGTTAAATGTATTGGAACAGGCAGGTGCCGCAGAGTATTTTATCGGTGCAAAACAAGAAGATCTAATGGAATTTTTTGCACAAAGTATTTTGGAATAGGGTATTATCATGCAAAAATATACGTTTTCGCAAGCAAGTGAGGCGCAGGAGCTTATCGACAAACTCGCCGGCAGGCATTTAGGGGAACAGAATGTCGAGGGGGAAGTGCGTGAAATTTTGGAAGCGGTTAAAATAAAAAAAGACAGTTTCCTTATTGAAAAAATCCGTGCATTCGACTGCAGGGAATTTAATAATCCTTTGCGCTTGTCGGAAAGCGAAATTCAGCAAGGGGCGGCGCAGGTTTCTCCGGAAGATATGGAAATTATTGCGGAGGCTGCCCGAAATATCCGTTCATTTCATGAAGCGCAGCTTGAAAAATCATGGTTTCAAACCCGTGAAGACGGCACCATTCTCGGACAAAAAATCAGTCCGGTAAGGCGGGCTGGTTTATATGTTCCCGGCGGAAAAGGCGGAAATACACCATTAATTTCCAGTTTGCTCATGCAGGCGATTCCGGCCCAAGTCGCAGGCGTAAAAGAAATCGCCGTTACCAGTCCTCCCCGTGAAAACGGAACCCTCAACCCTTATTTGCTTGCCGCCGCTTACCTGCTTGACATCACGGAAGTCTACCGGGTGGGCGGACCTTGGGCTGTCGGGGCTTTGGCTTACGGAACAGAAAGCATTAAAGCTGTCGATGTGATTACAGGTCCCGGCAATCAATATGTGACAATGGCTAAAAAAATGGTGCAGGGGCAAGTCGGTATCGATATGCTGGCGGGACCGAGCGAAATTTTGGTGCTTGCCGATGATTCCGCAAATCCCGAGTATGTTGCGGCGGATTTGCTTTCGCAGGCGGAACATGATAGTTTGGCGTCGGCGGTATGCGTTACGACAAGTCCTTATTTAGCGGATAAAATTCTTGAGAGCGTGGAAAAACGTTTGGCAGATTTGCCGCGGGCGGATATTGCGCGTGAATCCGTGGAAAATTTCGGAGCAGTCATTATCGTGCCGACTATGCAGACCGGCATTGAAATTGCAAACCGTATTGCGCCGGAGCACATGGAACTTATGGTGCAGGAGCCTTGGAATTATGTTCCGCATATAAATACGGCTGGAGCGTTGTTTTTAGGGGCGTGGTCACCGGAGCCGGTGGGGGATTATTTTGCAGGTCCCAACCATGTCCTGCCGACACAGGGTACGGCTCGTTACGCGTCCGCCCTTGGCGTGCAAACATTTTGCAAAAAAACAAGTATCATTTCCGCATCCATGAAATTCACGCGTGCAAAAGCGTCCTCCATAGCGAAGCTTGCACGTATGGAAGGCTTGGAAGCCCATGCCAAAAGTGTTGAAATGAGAAAATAAATCAGATGAATGAGGGAGTTATGTCAGTAATAAAAACGGATATTCCAGAATTGAAGCTTCTTTCCCGCGGCAAAGTCCGTGATATGTATGAACTTGATGAAAAAAGCGTCCTTATTGTGACAACGGACCGAATGTCTGCTTTTGATGTTATTTTAGAAGACCCGATTCCGAATAAAGGTATTATTTTAAACCAGTTGACGCTGTTTTGGATGAAACGGTTTGAATCGTTGGTGCCTAATCACATTATTGAGTCCGATGTCAATAACTATCCTGAATTTTTGCAAAAATATAAGGAACAACTGGAAGGTCGTTCCGTTATTGCAAAAAAAGCGAAGCCGCTTGCTGTCGAATGTGTGGTACGCGGTTATTTAGCCGGTTCCGGATATAAGGATTATCTGAAAACTGGCATGGTTTGCGGGCATAAGCTTCCTGAAGGATTGAAAAATTCTTCCCGTTTTGCGGAACCGCTTTTTACGCCTTCAACAAAGGCGGAAATCGGTGACCATGATGAAAATATCAGCATTGAACAGGCTGCAAAAATTATCGGTGCTGAACTTTGTGAGAAAGTGAAAAATCTGAGTATTGAAATTTACAACAAAGGGCGTGATTATGCCGCAAGCCGCGGTATTATCATCGCCGATACGAAATTTGAATTCGGCATGGTTGACGGCGTGCTTACCTTGATTGATGAAGTGCTCACTCCTGATTCTTCACGTTTTTGGCCTGCCGATTCGTATGAGGAAGGTAAAAATCAGGCAAGTTTCGACAAGCAGTATTTGCGCGACTGGCTTGAAATGCAAGATTGGGATAAAACGCCTCCTGCACCCCGTTTGCCGGAGGATGTTGCTGAAACAACAACACAAAAATATCAAAAAATTGCTGAAATTTTAACAAAATAGCGAGGTGGATTATGATATTGGAAGGTAAAAAAGCTCTTGTTTTCGGCGTGGCAAACGACAGAAGCATTGCTTACGGCATTTCCGAATCTTTTAAAAATAATGGTGCAAGATTGGCATTCAACTATATGGGCAATGCCATTAAAAAACGTCTTGAACCAATCAGCGAAAAGCTCGGCGGCGAGTTTATTTTTCAATGCGATGTGACAAGTGACGAACAAATCGCCGAGAGCGTCAAGCTTGTTAAGGAAAAATGGGGAACCATCGATGTTTTGGTTCATTCCGTGGCTTTTGCGCATAAGGAAGATTTGCAGGGCAGATTTATTGAAACTTCCCGTGACGGCTTCTTAACCGCAATGAATATTTCCGCGTATTCTTTAATCGCTTTGTGCAAAGCCTTTGAAGAAGTAATCAATCCTAACGGTTCCGTTATTTGTATGACCTATTACGGTTCTCAAAAAGTGATACCGAACTATAATGTCATGGGGGTTGCCAAGGCTGCTCTTGAAAGTTCTGTGCGTTATCTGGCAAGTGACTTCGGACCGAAAGGGGTACGTGTTAACGCAATCAGCGCAGGACCGATCAAAACGCTGTCCGCTTCCGGCATTTCTGATTTCAGAGAAATTTTAAACCATATTGAAACCCATGCGCCGCTTCGCAGAAATGTTACCACGGCAGAAGTCGGCAATACCGCAAGTTATTTGGCTTCCGATATGAGCAGCGCCGTAACCGGTGATATTATCTATGTTGACTGCGGTTTCCAAAGCGTTGGTTTTTAGGAGAACGTATGATTAAGAGTTTATTGTTTATCGCCTGCATTGCGGGGATTGTGTTCCTTTTACGCAAGAAAGGCATTATACCTGCCTGAATGAGGGATGATAACCAAGCTGGAGCTTGTGATATAAGTAAAAAGAAGAAATAATTTTTCTTTATGAAAAAGGATAACGGAAAAGGTTATCCTTTTTTTGTATGCGTTAGCATAAAAAACACCTGCCCAGCAGGCTTCTTTACTGCGGTAAACAATTTTTTTATTGTTTTTTTTACCGCAGTTATTTCTTAAAATTTGTTTAATTTAAGTGGAACTATACGTTAAGTTTTATTTTTTTGCTTTGCGGTATAGCGTTATATGTATTCGCATAACCAATTTATTTAAATTGAAAATTCAGTGTATGGGATAAAATGGTGTGATAAATTTATTGTTATGTAATTAATTGCTTGATGTATATATATATATATATAGTATAATATCGCCCAATAAATTTGTTGGGAGATTACAAATGAGAAAGATTGGTCAATTATTTTATTTAGTGTTTGTGTTTACGTTTTTTTTACCAAGTTTTGCTTTTGCTTATATTGATCCGGGAACGGGAAGTTTGATTTTGCAAGCTCTTGCTGCCGCTGCGTTTTCGGCTCTCGCTTTTTGGAGCTCCCTGAGGGAAAAGATTAAAAACTTTTTTAAAAAGAAAGATAAATAAGGTAGAAAGGTAATCCATGTCAACGCTTGATAATTCCATACGTTGTGCCGGTTCATTCCGTGATCCGAGCGGCGCTGTTTATTTGGGGGAAAATTGTGTTTATCGCACAATCAACCAATGTTATGCGGAGCAATGGGAGCAGATCAAAAAAACCGGTTTTTTTGAAAGCGCCCTTGCCAAAAAATTGATTATTCCTTTTGAAGAAACAGACAATGCCGCTGCGGAACAATATAAGATATTGCAATCTCCTTTGCTTCCGTTTGTGTCTTATCCTTATGAATGGAGTTTTGGTCAATATAAAGACGCCGCTTTGCATACGCTTGATGTTTTAGATGAGGCTTTGGCTTTTGGGTTGGTCTTGAAAGACGCAACGGTGTATAACATACAATTTTTTAACGGAAAACCGATTTTTATTGATTTATTATCTTTTGAAATACGGGATATTCATAAACCATGGGAAGCGTATTTGCAGTTTTGCAAACACTTTTTAGCTCCGCTCGCTTTAATGGCGAAACGTTCTGTTTCTTGCGGACGGATGATGGAAACATGGATTGAGGGACTGCCTCTTGATTTGGTTTCTTCCATATTGCCGTGGAGGACAAAATTTTCTGTGTCTTTGGGCATCCATTTGCATATGCATGCAAAAATGCAGGCAAAATATGGGGACGCAAGAAAAGCGAAAAGTAAAGTGCAATCCGTTTCATTAAAAGACGATGCACTGTTAAAATTAAGCCAGTCCCTGCGTTATGCAATAAACTCTTTGGAATTGCCTCATGATTTACAGACAGAATGGGGCGATTATTATAATGATACCAATTATACGGAACGCGGTGCGCAGGATAAAAGGGAATATTTGGAAAAAATTGCTTCCGAAAACGCAGAAAAGGAATTGGCGGTTGATTTGGGTGCCAACCAAGGCGTTTACAGCCGTTTCTTGTCTGAATATTATAATAATGTTTTAGCGGTTGATATTGACTATTTAGCTGTTGAAAAATTTTATAGAGCACTCAAGAAAGAAGCATATTCCAATATATTACCTCTTGTTTTCGACTTGGGAAACCCTTCTCCGAATATCGGGTGGGCGAATAAGGAACGTATGACCTTTGCAGAACGTTGTAAAGCCTCTTATGTAAGCGCACTGGCTTTAGTGCATCACTTGGTTTTTACAGCCGGGATTCCTTTATTCAGCATTGCCGAATATTTTTCAACAATAGTAAAAAAGAACGGGATACTCGCTTTTGAATTTGTTCCGCTTGAAGATTCCCAAGTTCAAAGATTGCTTGCTGTTCGGGAAAATCCTTTTCCTGATTATGATTTATCAACATGTAAGAATGCATTTAGCGAATATTTTGAAGTAGTTGAAGAACATCAGGTTACAGACAGCAAACGGACAATCGTGATTTTTAGGAAAATCGGGGAGGAATAGATGAAGAAAACAGATATTAGAAATATTGCTTTACTGGCACCTGTTTTATATTTGTATTTAAATATATTTTTATGGTCTAAGAATGTGTCCATGTTCAGTGTTACTGAATTAATATGTTCTTTGGGAGCAATTTTTGTTCTTTCTGCTTTATGCTATTTTATTTTTTATTATTTGTTTTCATTTTTTTCTGCAACAGTACAAAATGTTAAGCGGTTAAAACTTGGCATGGGTGTTTTTGTCGGTGTTTTCACCGGGATAATCTGCAACTTTTTCTTTTTAAGGACTTTGTTTTATCCTCATCATCATATCGCCATGTATGTTTTGATGGTATGCATAGCTTTAATTGTTTATTTTAATCTTGCTGCCTATTTTGTAAAATTCAGTTATGTTTTGCTGTTGATTGCTTCTTGCGGTTTTGTGTATAATTCTTATAAAAATTTTAGTTCAGTTATTGAAGATACGGATAAATATCTTGTGGAATTTAAAGATAAGCCCAATATTTACATGATATGGCTGGAATCTTTTCATGGAGCCAGAACTCTGAAAGATGTTTATGACGTAGATGTCAGTCCATTAACAAAATTTTTGGAAGAAAATAAATTTACCGTTTGCGAGAATATGTATTCAGGGTATCTTTATACGTTAGGCTCTATGGTTGATTTGTTTAGTTTAGGCACTGTTAATCCAAGTGATTATGCAACCGGTTTCTATGATGTCAGAACCGTACTTCGCAGATTGCTTGGAGGAGGAGCCGGCAATAATGTATTAAAAGTATTAAAACATAACGGTTATATTACCAACGTAATGGTTGGCGGATTTTATTATTTTCATGCGAAAGAAAAATATTTGGATTATGCACCTGTTGATTTATACGACAAGATCAACGGAGGATATCTTCGTCCGTGTTATGCTTTTACCAAGTATTGTGAAAATATTCCTCGGTTCGGTTTATGGTTTATGAAGACTTTGACAACTCAAATCGATGAAATGCAGAAATTAAAAAAGCCTTATTTTTTAGCTGTAAAATATGATAAGATTTATCATGTCGGCAGTGGGTTTCCATCAGAAGAAGCTAGGTTGGAATGGATAAAATCAGGTGCGGACGGATACGTAGAAGGTGCCAGGGAAAGTGTTTTTATTCTTCAGAAAGTGATTTCGACAATTATTGAAAAAGATCCTAATGCGATAATTGTAATGTTAGGCGATCACGGGGCAAGAACATATTTGGATCTTGATTTAGTGGAGGCATTGAAAAACAACACTATTCAATTGAGTGAGTATGCGGATGATTTCTTTAATGTTTATGGGGCTGTTCGGCTGCCTGAACAGTATGAAAAATTTTCTTTTGACGATAAAGACGGTTATATAAATCATCGGAATATCTTTGTGCATATTTTTTCTTTGTTAGCCCAAGATCCGGAATATTTAAAATTGCGGGAAATATCTGTATCAAATAAAGGTAAATGGGATTTGGTTATAAATGGAGTTGTGAATAAAGATTTCAATAAGCAACATATGGAAAAATGATAACCAGTTAGGAAAAATCCTAATTTATGGATTTACCCTGTTTATTGGTTGATATATTCCCAATAAACGGGGTTTTTCAGTTAAATTGTTCTTTTGTTGAATTGGCAAGCCAAATGCGGCACTTTATAAAAAAAACACGCAAAAGAATTTTTCAGGCTGAATATTTTCCGAGGCGTTTGTTTATCCCATCCGGTTTTTTTATTTAATTTTTGTTGTGTTACTTTTGTTCAATCGGTTTGTTTTGGGGAAAACTCCTTTTAGCACAGCAGGTTGTGGATGAAAATGCGATTGGCGGACACATTCAGAAAAACTTAAGGCATATCAAGTAATATGCACTTCAACGGTTTGATAAAACTATCTGCTTAGGAGGAGGGCTTTATTTTGAAATTGTGAAGTATGTTAAGATTGATATTTGTTTTGTTGATGATGTTATTTTATTTAACAATTTTTTTTGCGTAGCAGGAAATACGTTGTGAGTATGAAAAAATATTTGGATTTAACTTGACAAGAGGAATAATTGCATATAATATCTTTAATACATTGACGCGGGGTGGAGCAGCTTGGTAGCTCGTCGGGCTCATAACCCGAAGGCCGTAGGTTCAAATCCTGCCCCCGCCACCAAGAAAAAATTTTTTCTGATAGCAATATTTAAAACTCCATAACGTGTTCCTTTATGGAGTTTTTATATTTAAGCTCAAAGATAAGAAAAATTATTTATTTTTATCTTATTCTCATCAAGACCTGCAAATTGGAAATGTTCGTTGTAGAACTGTAACCTTTTTTAGAACCATATTTGTTTGATTTCGGTATGGTATCAACAAAGGGGGGCTGCTTTTTTAGGGCAGTATGTTTTTTTAGCTGTCACGCTTTGATTATGTGATTAACCGGATTAATATTTCTATTGACTAATTGGCGTTGAAAATGTACAAAAGTTATTCAGTTATCTGTGTTAAATTTATATGGAGTGTGTAAAAGCATGGAACATTCCACTGAAATGCAGGAAGAGCAACAGGCTCCTCTTATTTTTACAGAAGGTCCCGCACCTATTATCAAGACAAAAAATCAAATTTTTACAGCTTGGTCTATTGCTTTTCTTGGGGCTGTCGGAATTTTGGTGGGGCTGTGTTTATACAAGCCTGAAACCTATTGGGAGATTATGCTTTTTATTCCCGACGGGCTCTATATAACATTTAAAATAACGATTATTTCCATTTTGTTTGCCGTTCCCATCGGTTTCATTACTGGGCTCGGACGGCTTGCAAAAAACAGGTTTATCAATACCATTGCTTCCATTTATGTGGAAATTATCCGCGGTATTCCGCTTTTAATGCAATTATTTTACATATATTACGCACTTGGAAGCATTTTAAAAGTTTCTCCGACTGTGGCGGCGGTTTCTTCCTTGAGCTTTTGTTTCGGCGCATATATGGGGGAAGTTTTCAGAGCGGGTATTTTATCCATTTCCAAGGGGCAAACTGAAGCCGCCCGTTCTTTGGGATTTAACAAAACGCAGACCATGTTTTTGGTTATTTTGCCGCAAGCTTTGAAAACCATTATTCCGCCTATCGGCAACGAATGCATTGCCTTACTGAAAGATACTTCTCTTGTTTCTGTCATTGCTGTTGCTGATGTTTTGCGTCGCGGCCGCGAATATGCGACCAGTACCTTTGAATATTTTGAAACCTATACGATAATCGCTCTTATTTACCTTATTATCACGCTTTTGCTTTCAAAAGGTATGAGCATTATTGAATGGAGATTATCCCATTATGACAAATCCCGTTAATTCATACAGCGCTTTGGCTGCACCCGATTTAGACGCTGCCATATCCATGCGCGGCGTGTGGAAACTTTATGGTGATGTGGTTGCCCTTAAAGATTTGAATTTAGATGTGCAGAAAGGCGAAAAGGTTGTTATTATCGGTCCTTCCGGTTCCGGCAAGTCAACGGCGCTGAGAACTATCAACAGACTGGAAGATATTCATTTAGGGCAGATTTATATTGACGGAAAAGATATTTGCGATAAGAAGAATGACATAAATCTCATGCGTCAAAATGTGGGAATGGTTTTTCAGAATTTCAACCTTTTTCCGCATATGGATGTGATGAAAAATTTGATTATCGCCCCTATGAAATTGCGTAAGATTTCCAAAAGCGAGGCGGAAGACAGGGCTTTATTCCTCTTGAAAAAAGTCGGACTGGCGGATAAGGTGAAAGCGTATCCTTCCCAATTATCCGGCGGACAGCAGCAGCGTGTCGCCATTGCAAGGGCTTTGGCGATGCAGCCTAATATCATGCTTTTTGATGAGCCGACCTCTGCGCTTGATCCGGAAATGATCGGGGAAGTGCTCGACGTTATGGTAAACCTTGCCAAAGAAGGCATGACAATGGTTGTTGTCACCCACGAAATGGGTTTTGCCCGTCAAGTTGCCGATAGGGTGATTTTTATGGACCAAGGCGTTATTTTGGAACAAGGCGCTCCTTTGCAGGTATTTGATTACCCGCAAAATCCGCGTTTACAGCAATTTTTGAAGCAGATTTTATAATTTTAGTTGTTTTTTTGCGGGGGAAATTATTTTCCCTTAAAATTTCTTATTAAATCAAGCAAGGCAGGTATTTTTGAAAAATGCCTGCCTTTTGTTGCTTCACCCCCAAAAACCACCTGCTAAGCAAATGGATTTATTGCTGAATAACGTATGCATTTTCATACCTGCAAGTTCTGCGGGATTTTTTTATTTTTGGAATGGAAAAGGGGGAAAATGAGCTTTTCCCCCAAGTTTTTGATGTGTCGGACTGGTTAAGATTGAAACATATTATTTCTTTTCACCATAATAAGCATTGAGGTACATTTGTTTTATTTCGCTCATAAGCGGGTAGCGCGGATTTGCTCCCGTGCATTGGTCGTTGAATGCTTCCTCAACCATTTTATCAAGCTTTGCAAGGAAGGTCTCTTCTTTAATGTCATATTCCCTGATACTTGCTTTGATACCGATATTGGTTTTTAATTCGTTGATACGTTTGATAAGGGCTTCGATTTTTTGTTCCGTGCTGTCTTTTACAGCGCAAAGTCCCATAAGTTCGGAGATTTTTGCATAGCGTTCCGATGCGTTCGGATGGTCATATTGGGAAAATGCCGCCATTTTATTGGGTTTGTCGGTTGCATTGAACCGTATGCTTTCTTCAAGCATCAACGCATTTGCAATGCCATGCGGCAGGTGGAAGTTTGAACCCAGCTTATGCGCCATGGAATGGCAAACACCAAGGAAAGCATTTGCAAACGCCATGCCTGCCAGACAGGAAGCATTCGCCATGCGTTCTTTTTCGTAAATTGCATTGGCTCCCTCTTTGACCGATTTTTCCAAATTGTCAAAGACAAGGCGGATGGCTTCAAGAGCAAGCGGGCTTGTATATTCTGTCGCCATAATTGAAACATACGCTTCAATGGCATGTGTCAATACGTCAATGCCGGACGCGGCGGTCAACCCCTTAGGCATGGAAAGCATAAGTTCAGGGTCGACAATGGCGACATCGGCAGTGAGCTCATAGTCTGCAAGGGGATATTTTATCCCTGACTGTTCGTCGGTGATGACGGCAAAAGGCGTAACTTCCGAACCGGTTCCGGCAGAGGTCGCCACGCACCAAAGTCCGGCTTTAATGCCCAGCTTCGGAAAATCGACGATACGTTTTCTTATATCCATGAACGTCATTGCCAAATCGATGAAGTTCGTGTTCGGATATTCATAAAGCACACGCATGATTTTCGCCGCATCAATGGCTGAACCGCCGCCTAAGGCGATAATCACATCCGGTTCAAATTCCAAAAGCATTTTTGCGCCTTGGCGGACAATGGCGAGGGTCGGGTCGGCCTCAACATCGGAGTAAATCCTGTATTGGATATGCAAGTCTTCCAAAACTTTTGTGATGTGATCCGTATAGCCGAGCTGCGCCAATTGTTTGTCGGTAACAATAACAGCACGTTTTTTGCCGGCAAGCTCTTTCAGGGCAATGGGCAGACAGCCGAATTTAAAGTACACTTTTTGAGGAATTTTGAACCATAACATATTATCCCTTCTTTTAGCTACTGTTTTGATATTCAATAAGTGTTTGATACCGACGTTTTCCGATACGCTGTTGCCGCCCCATGAGCCGCAGCCCAAGGTCAAAGACGGCGCAATATCGAAGTTATACAAGTCCCCGATGCCGCCATGGGAGGAAGGTGAATTGATGAGAATGCGGCCGGTTTTCATGGTGCGGGCGAAACGGGAAACGGTTTCTTTTTCTTTGATGTCATCAATATACAGTCCGCATGTATGTCCGGGACCGCCCTGCTTAACTAAAATTTCTGCCTTCGCAAGGGCGTTGTCAAAGGAAGAAGCCTGATACATGGCGAGCACGGGAGAAAGTTTTTCATGGGCGAACGGTTCTGACAAATCCGTTGATTCAACTTCGCCAATCAGAACTTTCGCTTCTTCCGGCACGTCAATTCCTGCCATTTTTGCAATGGTATGGGCGCGTTGTCCGACAATGTCTGCATTCAATGCGCCTTTTTCATTCAATATGATGCTGCGGACTTTTTGTATTTCCTTGTTATTGAGGATATACGCTCCGCGAAGAGCAAATTCTTCTTTCACTTTTTTATAGATTTCAGAATGAACGATGACGGATTGTTCGGAAGCGCAAATCATGCCGTTGTCAAAGGTTTTTGACACCAAAATGGAGCTGACGGCAAGTTGGATGTCCGCACTTTTGTCAATAATGACAGGTGTATTGCCGGAACCGACGCCGACGGCAGGCGTGCCGGAAGAATAAGCCGCTTTCACCATGCCCGGTCCGCCTGTCGCCAAAATGAGGTCGGCGGAACGCATAAGTTCTTGGGTGTCTTCAAGAGTGGGATTTTCTATCCAAGCGATGATATTTTTGGGGGCTCCCGCTTCTACTGCGGCATCCAAAACAAGTTTTGCCGCTGCGATGGTGCAGTGTTTTGCGCGCGGATGAGGAGAGAAAATAATCGCATTTCTTGTTTTCAAGGCGATAAGCGCTTTAAAAATAACTGTCGATGTAGGATTTGTTGTCGGAATTACGCCGCCGATAACGCCTACCGGTTCCGCAATCCTGACTGTGCCGAAACTTGTGTTTTCATCAATAACGCCGCAGGTTTTGGAATTTTTATAGGCATTATAAATGTATTCCGAAGCGAAGTGGTTTTTAATGACTTTGTCTTCCTCTATTCCCATGCCGGTTTCCTGTACGGCAAGCTTTGCCAAAGGAATGCGGGCATGGTTTGCGGCAAGTGCCGCTTCACGGAAAATTTTGTCAACCTGTTCCTGGCTGAACCCGCTATATTTTTTTTGAGCTTCGCGAACCGATGTGAATGTTTCTTGTAACGTCATGTCTTTTTCCTTGTTAGAGGGTTATAAAACTGTTTTGTGAATATAATCACAATATAGTTGTTTTTAAAAATAAAGCAAGCTTTTTTAATAAGAAAAAAAGGAAAATTCCGAAGAATTTTCCTTACATGTTTTATTTTGTACGATGCGGGCGGGGTAAACGGCCGTGCAGGATTTGCTTCCAATGGGGATGCCCCATTTCTTCCGATTCGTCAAAGGAAGGAACAGTGCCGTCTTTCTTGTATTTTTCAACAAGTTTGAGGATGACAGGGCTGAGCAGGAGAATGCCTGTCAAGTTCGGAATTGCCATAAGGGCGTTTGCGCAGTCTGAAATAAGCCAGATAACGTCCAACTGCGAGATTGCCCCGACCGGAACCAAGATAACGTAAGCATAGCGGAAATAGCGTATGGATTTTTCCCCGAATAGGTATATGCAGCAGCGCTCACCGTATAAGCTCCAGCTTAAGATTGTGGTGAATGCAAAAAACAGCAGACAGACGGTGACAATCTTATCTCCGTGGGGAATGGCGAAGCTGTAGGAAGCGGCGGCTAAGGTCGCGCCGTTCAATTGATCGGGTGAAGTCCACATTCCGGTAATGATGATGGTGAAGCCGGTCATGCTGCAAACGATGATGGTCGTGATGATGGTGTCGAGCATGCCGAAAATCGCTTGGTCGACAGCGCAGTCGTTGGTTGAGGCGGCATGCGCTATGGGGGCTGTGCCCAGTCCGGCTTCGTTTGAGAACACGCCGCGCGCCATGCCGTAGCGAATGGCGAGCATAATCGTGGAACCGGCAAAACCGCCTTGCACGGCAGTTCCTGTAAAAGCGTCCGAAACAATCATAAGTAAGACGTCGAAAAATTTATCATAGTACATGATGAATACGGCAACGGAAATACCGATATAAAGAAATGCCATGAACGGGACGACTTTACTTGCAAAATCGCCAATCCGTTTCACTCCGCCCAAAATGACTGTTCCCGCGATGAAGAATAAGGCAAGGGCGGTATATTCGGAAGGAATGCTGAAACTGCCTTTTAATGATTCCGCAATGGTGTTTGACTGTATCATGTTTCCTGTGCCGAAGCAGGCAAGAATACAGAAGGCGCTGAACATGACGCTCAAAAATTTGAATTTGGACCCGAGCCCCCGTTCGATAAAGAACATTGAACCGCCGACATAGCTGCCGTTTGCTGTTTTTTCCCTATAATAAACAGAAAGCAAAATTTCACAGAATTTTGTCGTCATTCCGACAAGAGCGGTAATCCACATCCAAAACAACGCTCCGGGACCTCCCCAAAAAATAGCGGTTGCGACGCCGGCGATACTGCCCGTGCCGATAGTCCCCGCAAGGGCTGTCATCAAAGCGCTGAAAGGAGAAATCTCTCCGGAGCCGTTTCCTTTTTGGTTGCCGCCCATAATGCTTTTAAACGCAGTCGGAATATGGCGGAACGTGAAAAATTTTAAACTGATTGTTAAATAAAGACCGACACCGATAAGCAGGACAAGCATGACAGGTCCCCAAACAAAGCCGCTCAATGCGCTGAGAAAATTGATAAGCGTTTCCATAAATTTTCCTTAAATTTTTTATTCACTTTTCCCATAATATCATAATACGGAAAGGTTTTCCAAGGAAAAATTCCGGCTTTTCAAGGTATCGGAAGAGTGCTGTTTTCCAACATATTGTTTTAAAAAATAATTGAAAATCCATACCTGTTTTTTTGTAATGAAAAAATGAAGTAAAAATTTAATTAATGCATGCATAATTGTTTCAATATGGTAATTTTAGGCAATTTTTATTGTGTTTCACATCATTTTGTTTAAAATTTTGTTAATTATGAAAACAAAGAATAAACAACAAAATATGCAAAAATGCTATTTGTTAAAATTGGTAAATTAAAATAACAAATAAAATCAATATATTTAATGGTAATGGTCTAAGGTGTTTTCTGGGAATGTATTACAAAAATGTAAAATTTTTATTCTTGAATTTTTGAAAAAGTATCTGTATTATTAAAATAATGTAAATAAAACCGAATGTTGCAGATAGAAAAATGAAAAACAAGTTATATTTGCATTGTTTTAAAAGAGAATTTTTTAAAGAAACGGTTAAAAGCGAGGTAGGCATGCAGTATTGGCTTTTTAAAACAGAACCCCATTGTTTTGGAATTGAAGATTTGAAAAAAGCGAAAAATCAAACGACATCATGGGACGGAGTGCGGAATTATCAGGCTCGTAATTTTATGAAAGCAATGAAATGCGGGGACTTGGGCTTTTTTTACCACAGTGGTAAAAATCCTGAAATCATCGGTGTTGTCGAAATTGTGAAAGAAGCATATCCGGACCATTTCGCATGGGATATGTTCAATGAACATTTTGATGCGAAATCAACACCGGAAAAGCCTTTATGGTTCATGGTCGATGTGAAGCTCGCGGAAGAATTTAAAGAACCGCTTTCCAGAAAAAGATTATCGGCGGAGCTCGCCCTTGCGGATATGGAACTTATGAAAAAGGGAAGCCGGCTTTCCGTTCAGCCTGTTTCCAAAGAACATTTTGATTATATTATGAAAATTGCACTCCATAAATAGTTTTTTTATTAAAAATGATAAAAAGCTATTGAAAGAGTTTTTGAAATGGGTTATTATGATATTTGATAAATCGAGATTATCTAGTTATATGGAGATAATCCATTGGGTGCTAACCATTTTTGCTTTTAGTGCCTCCCGCCTTTGGAAAGATTTATCGAATTGTTAAACGTATTGACATGCTTGGAGGCATAGTATGAAAACTTCTTACATGGGCAAATTGGCTCGTATCAACTTGACGACAGGTCAAATCACTGTTGAATCCGTAGATTTGGATTTGGCAAAGAAATTTATCGGCGGCCGCGGACTTGGAACGGCGATGCTTTATGAAGAAGGCGTTGCAAAAGTCGAGCCTTTGTCTGCCGACAACAAACTTATCTATATTACCGGACCTATGACAGGCACAGCTTCTCCTACGGCAGGCCGTTATATGGTTGTGACCAAATCACCGCTTACAGGCATGATCGCATGTTCAAACTCCGGCGGTGTCTGGGGCGCTAAGCTCAAATATGCCGGTTGGGACGCTATCATTGTCGAAGGCAAGGCGAAATCTTGGGTATATATCAATATTGATGATGATAAAATCGAAATTTTGCCGGCTGAAAAATATGTCGGCATGTTGAGTGAAGCGTGTGATGAAGAATTTAAAAAAGTTCATCCGAATGCGTCCGTGTTGAATATCGGTCCTGCCGGTGAACATTTATCCCTTCTTGCCGCCATTATGAATGATAAGGACCGTGCAGCCGGCAGAAGCGGTGTCGGTGCGGTAATGGGCTCTAAAAATCTGAAAGCGATTACTGTTACGGCAAGCAAGAATGCCGTTGAACCATACAGTGCCGATATGCTCAAAGAAGCAATGAAAACTTGCCTCTTGAAATTCAAAGAAAATCCTGTCACCCATGAAGGCCTGCCAACGTACGGCACTGCTGTTCTTGTTAATATTGTCAATAATATCGGTACATTCCCGACCAATAACTGGCAAAGCAGTTATTATGACAAAGCCGATGATATTTCCGGCGAAACACTGAAAGAAAAATATTTGGTAAAGAACCATTATTGCCATCGCTGCCAAATCGGCTGCGGACGTGTTGTCAATATTGACGGTAAAATTGCCGGCGGACCCGAATACGAACCGCTTTGGGCTTATGGCGGCAACTGCGGAAACAATGATTTGAACGCTATTGATAAAGCGAACTACTTCTGCAACGAATACGGCTTGGATGCCATTTCCACTCCCTGCACTATTGCGGCTGCAATGGAATTGTATCAATTAGGCGCAATTAAAGACGCCGAATGCGACGGTGTTCCTTTGAAATGGGGCAGTGCGGAAGCCATTGTCGAATGGACGAAACGCATGGGGGAAGCAAGTTCTCCTCTTGCCAAACTTATGGCTGACGGTTCATACCGCCTCTGCGAACACTATGGACACCCTGAAGTTTCCATGAGTGTGAAAAAACAAGAAATGCCCGCATATGACGCCAGAGGTATTCAAGGTATCGGCATTACCTATGCGACAAGCAACCGCGGCGGCTGCCATGTCCGCGGTTATATGATTTCTCCTGAAGTTTTGGGCTTGCCCGAACAATTGGACCGTACCACCACAGAAGGAAAAGCGACATGGTGCAAAATCTTCCAAGATTTAACCGCCGTTATCGACTCCATGGGACTTTGCCTGTTCTCATCATTCGCTCTTGGCGCTCCTGACTATGCCGCATTATTGAATGCAGGCACCGGAACGAACTATGATGTGAACGGTTTGCTTGAAGTTGGTGAACGTATTTATAATATTGAACGTTTATTTAATAAAGCCGCCGGCATGAAACCTGAAGACGATCGTTTGCCGAAACGTCTTACCGAAAGTCCGATTACTGACGGACCTTCAAAAGGCATGGTAAGCCAAATCTCAGTTACGTTGCCGCAATACTATGAAGTCCGCGGCTGGAAGGAAGCGTTCCCGACCAAGGAAACTCTTGATAGATTGGGTTTGGTTGAAAAATAATTAACGATTAAAAAACCTGGCTCGCTTTGGCGGGCTGGGTTTTTTATGAGGTATATATGATAGAGGTCAGATTATTTGCCACACTGCGTGATAATCGGGAAAAAACGTATTTTTTGCCTGCTGAAGATTTTCATTGCGCATTGGATATATTGCATTTTCTCGATATTCCAAAAGAAGCGGTCAGCACACTTTTGATCAATGGCTTTCATAAAAAGCCGGAAGATGAAGTGAAAGATACCGATGTTGTGGCATTATTCCCGCCTGTAGGAGGAGGGTAGTTTGCAGACGAGATATGACAGGCAAATCATTATATCGGAAATTGGAGAAAAAGGACAGGAAAAACTTCGTAAATCGGAAGTATTGCTTATAGGCTTTGGAGGGCTCGGAACTCCTTGTGCAACGTATCTGGCTCAAGCAGGCATAGGCCGGCTTGAAATTATCGATGCCGATACTGTTGCATTTTCTAATTTAAACCGGCAATTCTTTTTTACGGAACAAGACATTGATTTATATAAAGCGCATATCGCGGAAAAAATTATCGGAAAAATGAACAGCGACGTAAATGTTCGCGGGCGGGTTTTGCGCATTGATGAAAAAAATGCGGAAGATTGTATCCAAGGTTTTGATATTGTCGTGAATTGTGTTGATAATATTGAAACGAGAAAAATTGTGCATAATGCATGTCTGAAATATGATATTCCTTTGGTCGAGGGGGGAATTGACAGTTTTTACGGTTTTGTTTCCTGCATAAAAAAAGGGTATCCCTGCTTGAACTGCATGGGGTTTTTTGATGGGAAACAAAAAGCTGTGACGCCTGTTTTGGGGGCTGTGGCTGGAATTATCGGCTCCATGCAGGCTGTGGAAGCTTTGAAGATTTTGCTTGGCGTGAACGGTGTTTTGTATGGCAAAATTTTATATTACGATGCGAAACGACAAGAAACGGAACTTGTCACCATTCCCGGAAAACGGAATTGTATCTGTCATAAGAGGTGAAGATAATGCAAGGTTTTTCTCATTTTGACGACAGCGGCAATGCTGTTATGGTTGATGTTACGGAAAAAAAGAGTACAACCCGCATGGCTGTAGCTGAGGGAACGATTTTTTGCAATAAAGCGATTATTGACGCAATCTTGCAAAAAAATATAAAAAAAGGCGATGTGCTCGGGGTTGCGAGGATAGCCGGTATTATGGCTGTAAAACAAACGGCTCATCTTATTCCCATGTGTCATCCTCTTTTAATTTCAAAAAGCAGTATCGATTTTGAAATCAATGAAGAAAAAAATTGTATAAAGGCACTGTGCACCGTGAAAATTGAAGGGAAAACCGGAGTTGAAATGGAAGCTCTTACAGGGGTGAATATCGCTTTGCTGACCATTTACGACATGTGCAAAGCCGTTGATAAACGCATGCTTATTTCCGATATTCATCTTGTTGAAAAACACGGCGGAAAGAGTGCCGATTTTTATTTTGATGGGGCAAAATAATGCAGGACAGTTTTGGAAGGCTTATTGATTATATTCGCGTATCGATTACTGACCGCTGTAATTTGCGTTGTCTTTACTGCATGCCTGAAAACGGAATTGATTTGTGCGGGCATGATGAAGTGCTGCGTTATGAAGAATTTATCCGGTTATGCAGAATTTTCGCAGGGCTTGGTATTAAAAAAATAAAGATTACGGGCGGTGAGGCTTTGGTTCGGAAAGACGCGCTTCACCTTATGAAAGCCATAAAATCCATTGAGGGAATAGAGCAGGTGACCCTCACGACAAACGGTATTTTGCTTGAAGAGTATGTTGACGAACTGGTTCGTATCGGAATAAACGGTATCAATATCAGTTTGGATAGCTTGGACAATTCCGAATACAGAAAAATTACCCGTGTCGGTGATGTTGAAAAAGTAAAGGCGGGTTTAAAAAAAGCCCTGCAATATCCGCGGCTGAAATTAAAAATCAATTGTGTGCCTTTTGACGGCGATAAACAAAATATTTTGGATTTGGTTGCTCTTGCACAAAATAATCCTTTGCATGTGCGTTTTATTGAAATTATGCCCATAGGCGAGGGAAAGCAGTTTAATTATCTGAAAGAAGACAGCATTAAAGCTCTTATTGAAGAGAAATACGGAGTTATGCGATTTTGTTACGAAAAACTTGGCAACGGCCCGAGCCGTTATTATTCTTTGCAAGGTTTTCAAGGAAAAATCGGTTTTATCAGTGCTATTTCCCATAAGTTTTGCCATGAATGCAACCGGGTGCGGTTAACATGCACAGGATATTTGAAAACATGCCTGCAATATGACATAGGCGTTGATTTGTCAGCGCTCATCCGTGCAGGCGCAAGCGATGCCATGCTGGAAAATGCAATAAGAAAAGCCGTGCTTGCCAAACCTATGGAGCATAGTTTTCTGCAAAAAAACATCTCTTGCGAAGAACAGGCGAAAATGGCTGCGATTGGAGGTTGAATGAAACGTGTTGCGATTATTACAGCCAGTGACAGCGGTTATGAGGGAAGACGCGAAGACGCGAGCGCTCCTGTGATAGAAGAAATTGTGCAAAAAGAGGGATATCAGGTTGTAAAAAAATTTCTTTTGCCCGACGACAAGGAAATGCTTGCAAAAGCCATGCGGGAAATAGCAGATGATGGCGGGGCTGAACTTATTCTCACTACCGGCGGAACGGGCTTTTCTTCCCGCGACGTTATGCCGGAAGCGACTCTTGCTATTGTTGAACGTCTTGCCCCTGGCATACCGGAGGCGATGCGGGCGTATAGCATGCAGTTTACGAAAAGGGCTATGCTCACAAGAGCTGTGGCGGGAATACGCAAAAAAACATTGATTGTGAATATGCCGGGTTCGCCGAAAGCGGTTCGTGAATGTTTGGAATATATCATTTCGGAATTGAATCACGGACTGGAAATTTTACTTGGTGAAGCGAATAATTGCGCAAGAAAATAGGAGATTCTTATGGGAAAGGTTATTTCGACAAATATCAGTGAAATCCGCGGAATACAAAAGCATAATGTGGGCAAGGTGAAACTTGTTGAAGATTATGGCATTGAAAATGATGCGCATGCGGGAAAATGGCATAGGCAAGTGAGCTTGCTGTCCCATGAGAAAATTGCAGCGTTTCGTGCTAAAGGCGCAATCGTGAATGACGGCGCTTTTGGTGAAAATATCGTTGTTTCGGGCATTGATTTTAAAAATTTGCCTGTGGGAACACGGTTGCAATGCAACGAAGTCATTCTTGAAATGACGCAAATCGGTAAGGAATGTCATCATGGCTGCGAGATTTTCCAAAAAATGGGTGATTGCATCATGCCCCGCGAGGGTGTTTTTGCAAAAATTATCAAAGGCGGGGAAATCGCAGTCGGTGATGAGATGACTGTAATATCTTAAAACTGAGGAGAAGATTTTATGAAAAAAATCGTATTGTCTCTTGTTATGGCGGTATGCTGCGCAATGCCGGCATTTGCCGCTGACGGTGTTCTTAAAATGGCTACGACCACAAGCACGGCCGATACGGGACTTCTTGATTATTTGGCTCCGATTTTCAAGGCTGATACCGGCTATACCTTGGAATATGTTTCTGTCGGCACCGGTGCGGCTCTTGCTCTCGGTCAAAACGGCGATGTTGACGTTGTTCTTGTGCACGCTAAAGCGAGCGAAGAGAAATTTGTCGCTGAAGGCTACGGCGTAGAACGTTTTGAAGTCATGTACAATGATTTTGTCGTTGTCGGTCCGAAGGATATTTTGCCTTATTCGGAAGATGCCAAAGCAACCTTGGCTCAAGTTTTTGAAAAGAAACTCAATTGGGTCAGCCGCGGCGATGATTCCGGAACCGATAAAAAAGAAAAAGGCATTTGGAAGTCTTTAGGAATTGATCCGGCTCAAAATCCTAATTATAAGGAATCCGGTTCCGGCATGGGTGCCAGCCTTTCAATGGCTGATGAACTTCGGGCTTTAATCCTTACCGACCGCGGAACATATTTGAAAATGAAATCCGATGCGTCTGTGAAATTGGATCTTGATATCATTTGCGAAAAAGCTCCCGACCTTTTGAACCAATATGGCGTTATCGCTGTAAATCCTGCAAAATATCCTGCTGTCAACAATAAAGCCGCCAATGCCTTTATCGAATGGATCGTTTCTGATAAGGTTCAAAAACTTATTGCAGACTTCGGCGTTGATAAATACGGACAGGGACTTTTTGTTCCCAACGCTGAAAAATAATCAGGTCTTCATATGGAAATGGTATTTGATTTCATCGGTCTTTTAAATAATGTCGGGGCTTTTCATGCGATATCCGTGACGCTTTTCATGGCGTTTGCCGCAACGTCCGTATCTGTCTGCTTCGGCGTTGTTTTTGGGCTTTTGTTTGAAAAATACCATTTCCCTTGTAAAAACATCGTACTGCGTGTCAATAAGACACTGATGGGCGTGCCGCCCGTTGTTATGGGGCTTGTCGTATATATGCTCGTAATGCGGCGCGGACCGCTTGGAAGTTTCGAACTTCTTTTTACCATTCCCGGAATGATTATCGCCCAAGTGCTTATCATCACACCCATTATTACGGGAATGGTTCATACTGTCGCCCAAAAGCAAGCCCCGCAAATGCGGGCTTTTGCCAAGAGCATGGGAGCTAATGAAAGACAGACGTTTTGGCTTGTTATCCGTGAATTGCGTTCCGAGATGTATTTTGCGGCGGTCACAGGCTTCGGGCGTTCCATCAGCGAAGTCGGTTCCGTCATGCTTGTAGGGGGTAATATCAAAGGCAGCACAAGAACCATGACAACAGCGATTTCTTTGCTGAAAAGCCAAGGTATTTTCACTGAGGGCATTTTTCTTGGCGTCGTGCTGCTTCTTATTTCCTTTTTCCTGCAGCTGCTTGTGGATTATTTCAGAAAAGAAGAGAATATCAATGAAAATTTCTGATTTGCAAGCGAAATTGGGCGATTTCACGCTGGCAGTCGATACGCTTATTTTGGAAGAGCGTAAAATTCATGCTTTCATCGGTTCAAATGGCTGCGGCAAGTCGACTTTGGCAAAAATCATCATGGGAATTTTGCCGTATCGGAAAGGGGAAATCGATTTTGAGGGCTTGCAGGTTCATGATATTGTTTTAGCTTCGCAAAAACCGTATATGCTTCATGAAACCGTTCGGGAAAATATCGTATATCCTTTGAAAATCCGCAAACAAAAAATTTGTGAAGAAGAAATTGATTTTTATTTGAATGAATTTGGTATTTTTGAAAAAAAATTCGAGCACGCGCGGCAGCTCTCGAGCGGGCAGCAGCAAAAAGTTTCCATTATCCGCGCGGTTATCGCAAAGCAAAAATTCATTGTCATTGATGAAAGTTTGTCAAACTTGGATATAGAAAGCATAAGCACTGCAAAGAATATGATTAAGCGTTTGCATGCCGAATCCGGTGTGACTTTTGTTCTTATCAGCCATCAAGTGGCGAGCATAGCGGACTTGGTCCATGAATATCATTTTTTTGACCGGGGCGAACATATCCTTTCATGTGATTTGGAAGGATTGAAACGAAGCAATCATGAAAAAATCAAACATTATATGCAGCTGCAGTCTTTGCTTTAAGAGGTGGATATGCATTTATTGACTGTTGACACGCTGGAACAAGCCCAAAATAAGATTTATTCATATTTGGCGAAAAATGAATTGAAAACGGAAAAAATCGCTCTTACGCAGGCATTTCAATATATTTTGGCGGAAGATATTCATGCCCCTTTCGCTGTGCCTCATTTTCGGCGTTCCACTGTTGACGGATACGCGATACATTCCCTTGATACCGTCGGCGCCGGAGAAAGCATTCCCTGCTTTTTGAAAGTCCTTGGCGCGGTTGAAATGGGAGAAGAAAATCGGTACACGGTCAAGCGCGGCGAATGCGTTTATGTTCCGACCGGCGGCATGCTTCCAAATGGGGCGGACGCAATGCTCATGATTGAATATGCGGAGAAATTCGGTGAGAATGAAATTGCTTGTTATCAAAATGTGAAGCATAATCAATATGTTGTCGATGTCGGTGAAGATATTCCTGAAAAAAGTTTGGTTTTGGAAAAAGGCACAATCCTGCGTCCTCATGAAATCGGGGTGCTTGCGTCATTGGGTTTGGCGGAGGTTTTGGTTTATGCAAAGCCTACGGTTGCCATTATTTCTTTGGGTGATGAAATTTTGCAGGCAGGCGAGCGTTTGGAAGCCGGGAAAATTTATGATGTCAATACCTATGGCTTATATGCCCAAGCTGTGAAATTCGGTTTTGCCGTGCAGGAATATCATCATGTCAAAGATGATAGGGAAGCTATTTGCCGTATATTGGAAAATGTTGTTCACCATGTTGATATTGTTTGTGTTTCAGGTGGAAGTTCCCAAGGCGAAAAGGATTTTACGGCAAGTTTGCTCGCCGAAATTTCCACAACTGGTATTTTGACGCACGGCATTGCGGTAAAACCCGGAAAACCTACAATAACGGCATATGATGAGAAAAATGCTTGCCTTTTGCTCGGTTTGCCAGGACATCCGGTCGCCGCTATGCTTTTATTTGAATTGCTGGCTGCGCAGGTATATAGAAAACTATGGCAAGTTTCGCCTATTGTGCAGATCACGGCGAAAATGGCGTGTAATTTTCCAAGTGCCGACGGTCGTTTGACGTGTCAGCTCGTTCAGCTTGAGCGGGAAGGGCATGAATATACCGCAATCCCCATTTTTGGCAAATCCGGTGTTGTTTCTTCGCTTGCAAAGGCGCAGGGCTATATCCTTGTGGGTATGAACAGTGAAGGCGTAAAAAAAGACGAGCAAGTCTGCGTGTATTTAATATAGGTGCGAAATGAAAAAAAGAAATTTATATTTAAATGTCATTCCCGTGGAGGAAGCGCTTGACAGCTATCTTTCCGTCGTGAAAAAGCGTGTTCCGCTAAAAACGGAAATTATTCCGGTTGTTCAAGCCTTGGGGCGGGTGACGGTTTCTGCCGTTTATGCGAAATATAATTCACCGTTATATAATTCTGCGGCAATGGACGGCGTTGCGGTTGTTTCACAAAAAACAAAAGATGCTTGTGAGCTCAAGCCGCTTGTTTTACAAAAGGAAGATTTTCTTGTTGTGGATACCGGCGACCCTGTCCATGAACCTTTTGATGCTGTGATTATGGCTGAAGATTTGATTGAAACGGATGACGGCGGACTGCAAATCACAGAGCCGGCCATGAGCTGGCAGCATATTCGCCCGGTGGGAGAAGATATTGTCGCCCATGAATTGATTTTGACAAGCAATCACAAAATCCGCCCTATGGATGTCGGCGTGCTTCTTTCCGGAGGCATTACCGAAATAGAAGTCTATAAACAGGTTAATGTGGCGATTTTTGCTACCGGTACGGAAATTATCGAACCTGACCAAAATATTGCCGACGGTGTCATCATTGAATCCAATTCCCGTATGTTTGAGGGCTTGGTTGCGGAACAAGGCGCAAAACCTTTCCGCCTCGGAATTTTGCAGGACGATTATGCGCTTATCCGCGATAACGTAAGGGAAGCTTGTGAAAAATTCGATGTTGTTATTGTCAATGCAGGTTCAAGCGCCGGAACGGAAGATTTCACCGTGCATGTTTTGCGGGAGCTTGGAGAAGTTTTTGTGCACGGGGTTGCCATAAAGCCCGGAAAGCCCGTTATTTTGGCAATGGTTGGCGATAAGCCGGTTGTCGGTTTGCCCGGTTACCCCGTATCTGCTTATGTTTGTTATCAAAATTTTGTACGTCCTCTTTTGAACCATTTGCAGAATTTCGCTGAGGAAAATAGGGAAACTGTTCGGGCTTTTCTTTCCAAACGTTTGGTTTCCAGTTTGAAACATAAAGAATATGTGCGGGTGAAAGTCGGCAAGGTCGATGATAAAATCATTGCGACGCCACTTGCGCGAGGGGCAGGGGCTGCCATGAGCTTGGTGCGTGCCGACGGTTTTTGCATTATTGAACAAAATCAGGAAGGATTGGATGCTGGCGACAGCGTGACGGTTGAACTTTGCCGTTCTTTGAAAGAAATTGAAAATACGGTTGTTTCTATCGGCAGCCATGATTTGATGCTTGATATTTTGGCGGATATGCTTCCTAACAAATATAAAAACATGTATCTTTCAAGCAGTCATGTGGGAAGTTTGGCGGGGCTTATGGCTTTGAAACGCGGAGAAGCCCATATGGCTCCCATTCATCTGCTTGATGAAGAAAGCGGAATATACAATATTCCGATGATAAAAAAATTGTTTACAGGCGGCTGCCGGCAAATGGCTTTGATAAAAGGGGTCAAACGCGTGCAGGGTTTTATTGTTCCCAAAGGAAATCCTGAAAATATTTCCGCAATGAGCGATGTGGCAAGGTGCCGTTACATAAATAGGCAAAGCGGTGCCGGAACTCGTGTGCTTTTCGATTATTTGCTCAGGAAAAACGGAATTTCTTGCGAACAGGTTAATGGCTATGATAAAGAGGCTGCAACGCATATGGCGGTTGCTGCATTGGTGCAAAGCGGTGCTGTTGACTGCGGAATGGGTATTGAATCCGCAGCTAGGGCAATGAATTTGGATTTTGTGCCGGTAGGCTTTGAAGAATATGATTTTGCCATTGAGCGAAATAATCTTGATTTGCCCCATGTCAAAGCATTCATTGACGTTTTGAAGAGTGAAGATTTCAAACAAAAAGTAATGCGGTTGGGCGGGTATGAATTTTCCGCTTGCGGCGAAATCGTTTCTGTTTCTTAAGACTGCTTGTATAAAACTATTTATCATTGCACAAAACAATGTTTTTGGGTTTGAAATTAGTTATAATCGCTTTTAACCGTTTTCATGTTGACGATTAAAATTGCTTGATGGATGTGCTATAACAATATTTTGGAACAGGCTATTATTTTTCTTGACAGCGTTCAAAAAATTGTATAAATAATATTGCTCAATGTGTGGAGAGGTGTCCGAGCTGGCCTAAGGAGCACGATTGGAAATCGTGTGTACTCAAAAGGTACCGGGAGTTCGAATCTCCCCCTCTCCGCCAGAACAATTTTCAAAGAAGCCCTATGTTTTTCGCATAGGGCCTTTTTTGTCCGCTTTAGCATAAAAAAACACCAGCTAAGCTGGTGGAATGAAAATCTTTAGATACAAGTCTGTCCTCCTTTGATATGTTTCAATGTGTTAGTCAATCTAAACCAAAGAAGGAAAGTTTTTTATGAATGAGAACCAGAGCTTATCTTATACCAAATGGAATTGCAAATATCATATTGTGTTTGCACCAAAATTTCGCCGTAAAGAAATTTATCTGAAAATAAAAAGTGATATAGAAAAAATTTTAAGGTAACTTTGTGACCAGAAAAAAAGTAACAATAATAGAAGGTGAGATGTATGCAGATCATGTATATATGTTAGCAGCAATTCCTCCAAACGTAAGCGTATCTTCATTCGTGGGCTATGTGAAAGGAAAAAGTGCACTGATGATATTTGATAGACATGCAAATCTAAAATATAAATATGGTAACAGACATTTTTGGTGCAGAGGCTATTATGTTGATACCGTAGGATGCAATAAAAAAAATATCGGAATACATTAGAAATCAATTGAATGAAGATATAATCAATGACCAAATGACATTCAAAGAATATTTTGACCCGCTTACGGGCAGTAAGAATAACTAAGGCAATAGGTAAGCTGCTTTAGCAGCAGCTTGTGGATGAAATGCGATTGGCGAACACATTCAAAGCACCTTAAGGCGCAAGCCAGTTCCATGCCCTTCTAGAGCTTGAGAAAACCACCCGCTCAGCGGGTGGTCATTATTATAGTTTCATTCGTGAAGAAATAATATCAGCGTTTTCTAAAGCATCTTCTAGCCACCTTAAAAAATCTCTTAATTTTTCTTCTTGAGCGTGTTGTTCAATTTCTTGCCAGTAATTCTGCCAAAATTCTATTATTTCATTTAGTTCCCTTTGCCAACGCTCATCATTTTGTTGTTGTTCCCATGTTCTTTGCAAGAACATAAGAAATTCTAAGTGTTGCTGTTGTTGCTGTTGATTTTCAAAAAATTTTTGTTTCCTTTGTCTTAAAATTTGTTCATGATTTTGTTTTTCTCTGGCTAACTTTTCATTTTTTAGAATTTTTTGTAATAGTTCGTCATCAGTTTGATTAGAAACATCACCTTCTGAAAATAAAGCCAAAACAGCCATTATAATTAACATATCCATAATTATATCCTATTATGAAAAATAAAGGTTAATACGTCATTGCCTCTGCCAATTCTTACTTTTATGGGCTATTCGTCATATCCTCCCTGTAAATATAAAAAGATTTCTCAATCTACTATATACTATTTTTATTTCATTATATGAGTCTAAAATAGAAATCACACCAAGATTTGACATTTTTTTGAGAAAAATTTTATTTTTTCAAATTTATTTCACAGTTTTTATACCGTTGCGACAACACCTCAAACTTATTGTATTAAATACAAAAAAAACGAGGTGTGTATGTCACAAGGAATATATTTGGCGGACGGCACATTTTTGCCCTTTGTAAGCGAAGATTTGAAAACGGAAATTGCCAGCCGTCAGAACGCAAGTTTTTTTAATTATGAATGGTTGGAGCAGCTGCCCGACCCTGACCCCATTTTGCGCAAAACCGGCGATGATGTCAGAGTTCTGGCGGATTTGTCCGCGGATGAGCAGGTAACAACCGCCATGACCAGCCGCAAAAACCGTGTTTTGAGTTCGCAGGATTATGGGTTTTCCGCTGCGAGTTTTGACGGTGAAAATGCTTCTGACGCCGCAAGGCTTGTCTTTGATAAGCTGACCAAAGACTTGGAACGCCTGAATATGCGCTCTCTTATTACCTCTATTTTGGACGCCCCTTTTTATGGCATGACTCCTCTGGAAATCATGTGGGAAGCGTCAGAAAATTGGTGGCACATAAAAGATATAATTGCCCGCCCCTATTATTGGTTTGCTTTTGATGAAAACAACAAGCCCTTTTTCAAAGGCGACTATTACGGAGCAGTCAAAAAAGATTATCTCCCGGCGGGCAAATTTGTTTTTGCAGTCTATAATACAAGTTATGACAACCCTTACGGAATCCGTTTATTGTCCCGCTGCTTATGGGCGGTTTCGTTCAAGCACGGCGGAACAAAGTTTTATGCCAAGTTTATTGAAAAATACGGCTCCCCCTGGGTAATCGGCAAGGCTTCCCAAGGGGCGACAAAGGCGGAAAAAAGAGAAATTGCCGCTAACTTGGCGCGCATGGTCGAGGACTCCGTCGCCGTTATCCCCAAAGGAGCGGAAGTTGATTTAATTGCTCCTAATGCCAATACAACCACCATGTTTGAGGATTTTCTTGCAAGGCAGGACAAAACTATTTCAAAAATCCTCATGGGGCAGACCCTCACCCTTGAAATGGAAGGCAAAAACAACAGTCAGGCGGCAGCCACCACCCATGATGATGTGGCAAAAGGCATAGCGGAAGCGGATAAAGCCCTTGTCTGCGAAACCATGTACGAAATCGCCTGGATTTATACCCTGCTCAATGCGGGCGAACAAGTTCCCGCGCCGATTTTCTCCTATCAGGAGCCTAAAAATTTGCAGGAGCAGGTACTGCTGGACAAAGATTTACATTCCCTGGGCGTGCGTTTCAATCACCAGCATTTTGTGAAAGAGTACGGCTTGAAAGCTGATGAATTTACCTTGGTGGAAAATCGGGAGCAATTCAGCAGTCCTGAAAATACTCCTGCTTCATTCTCGGCTGGTGTGAAAAACAATCATTATAAAGGGGCGGTCAAACACCAGCTTGCTTTTGACAGCGCCTTAAAAGAACTCCTGCCCGAAGCATTGCGGGCAAACCAAAAATTTTTAGACGAATTATTGCAGGCGGTCAATAACGCCGCTGATTTTGAAGAACTGGAATATGCTTTGATTGAGTTCTTAGGCTCGCAAATGGAAATGTCCGACCTTGAGGATTTTCTTGCCCGGGCGCTGACCAAGGCGGAACTCTTTGGTTTTTATTCGATGGATAGGGAACATAATGAAAAGAAAAGTTAACATTGTGCAGGATGCACAAAGCCGCGCAGCGCGAGTGAAGCAAGAACCACGCTTCTTGCAAGCGAGAGCGAGTGTATCACAGGATGTGATACCGAGCGTCATGGAGAAGTCAGAAGAACAACCTAACAAGGCAGGTAAATAATATGGCTATTACAGTGTTGGGCGAAGGCGCAAATCCCGAAGAAGCCATTGAATACTGGAAATCCAGAATACCGATTTCCAATAAGGAAATAGCCGCTCTCACCAAAGAAGCAAAGGAACGCGCCTTTTATGTGGCAGGTCTGGCAAAGCTCGATCAGGTCAATTTAATCCATAACGAATTATTGAAAGCCTTGGAAAACGGCACAACGCTAAAAACGTTCAAAGAAAATATTGCGGAAGTCATCAAAAAGCAGGGCTGGGATAAAAGGCGTATTGAAACGCTTTTTCAAACCAACATGCAGACCGCCTATCAGGCAGGACGCTGGAAAGGCGTTCAAAGAACAAAAAAATACTTGCCGTATCTGGAATATTCCAGCGTGTTGGATACGAGAACCCGTCCCGCCCATTCAGTTCTGCACGGCATAGTTTTTCCCGCTGACCACCCGTTTTGGGACAGCCACTATCCGCCCAACGGTTTTAACTGCCGCTGCACTGCCGTTCAGCTTTCCGAATATCAGGTGAAAAAAGAGGGCTTGGAGGTTCAGAAAGAACTTCCCAAAAGCTTCGAATACACTGACCCGAGAACAGGACTCACCCAAAAAATTGTCAATCCTCAGCCCGATCCGGGTTTTGCAAATAATGTGGGGAAAAATTGGTGCTCCGAATTTACGCCGCAGGAAGTTGACCCGAAAAAAGTCAAAGACATAAACGTTACGCCAAAATGCCCAAAAAATAAAAGCAATTTCTCAAGTTTTCATTCAGAGGGTTCTGACTGTACTCCGCCATTAAAAAATTTACCGAAGAAAAACAGAATACAAATAACAAACAAGGATTTATTGCCTGCAACGCTGAAGGATGAAGAGTATGTTTTGGCGTTTTTAAATGAGTTCGGGCTGAAAGGGCTGGAAGATTATTTATGGTATAAGCCGAAGTTTTTGTCGTCGGCTCTGCGTATAGACAAGCAGCTCTTTATAGATAAAGCCACCGGTAAATATAAAGCAAATAAATTTAATCGTGGACAATATATGAAAGTGTTGGCTCAGGTTATTAAAAATCCCTATGAAGTCTGGCGGGTGCCTGTGCAGTTATCCGGAAAATTCACAGAATCAATACGTCTTATCCGTGTTTTTGATTTGAATGATATGCCTTTCGGCGGATTTTCTGTTTTCAATCTCATCCATTCGGGAAGATACTGGAGTGGAGCAACAATATTTTCACCTAAGACAATAGATTATTTAGAAAGACAACGACAAGGGATATTACTTTACAGAGAAGATGGTAAAGGATTTTTACAATAAAAAATGCTTGGTAAGTGTGTGCTTCCAAGCATAGATAACATCCTTCATTACGATCGTGCACACACACGTTCAGGATTCGCTACCTTTTTTATAATATAATCATTTTTCACAACAAAGTCAAATAAAATCCAAGGAAAAGGAGAACACATGGAAAAATACACGGCAATCGCAAAAACAGGCACATTCAGAGACAGCGAAGGACGCAGGCATACCTTCACCAAAGGAGATTTGGAAAAAATTGCCGGCAATTACAATGCGTCGGAAACGGACGCACCCCTTGTAATCGGGCATGTCAAAAGCGATTCCGCGCCTGCTTACGGCTGGGTGGAAAAACTTTTTTGTGAAAACGACAAACTCTTTGCACAGTTTTCATACGTTAGCGACGACGTTAAAAATCTAGTGTATAAAGGGAGTTATAAGAATGTTTCCATGTCCGTTGATATGGAAAATCACCGGCTTCTGCATGTTGCGCTTTTGGGTGCGGCAGCGCCTGCCATAGACGGATTGGGAGCTATTAATTTGAGCTCTGATAACGGGATAAGCATTTTTAGCAGAGACAGTGAGGGACGAAAGTGAATTTTTTTTTGCGGTTAATTAGGGGATGTTTTCACATGTAAAAGATAACCATTATATTATGTGAGCATATTGATTTTTTCAAAAAAAATATGGCAGACTTGACACTAATATATATTTAGGGATAATCTATTAAATGAAATTATAATAATTATGAGGAAGGGGAATGCTGTACAGCCATTATACCATTCAGTGCAGGTTTTTGGAGTCCGGAACGTTAAATGTATTTAAAGGCTCTGCATTAAGAGGGGCTTTTGGATATGCTTTGAAACGTGCCGTATGCACAGTCAGAGAAAAAGAATGTGCAACCTGCATTTTGCATGGTCAGTGTTTATTTGCAAAGTTTTTTATGGAACAAAAAAATAATGAAGAGGGGAAAAATCCCAGCATTCCTCACCCTTATGTTATAGAATTTCCTCAAAATCCTAAAAAAGCGTATTTGGAAGGAGAAGAATTTGCATTTTCTTTAATTTTGCTTGGCAGCATATGTGAAAAACTCCCATTTATGGTTTATGCTTTCGAACTTATGGGAAGTAAAGGTATAGGCAGAGCGAACATTGAAACATTTAAAAATGCTTCTTTTGAAATTGTTGGCATACAAGCCGTTCATATACAGGGAGAACCACAAATTTATGATACTGTTAAAAAACAGCTTTTATATGTTCCAAATCCTGCCGTATTGGAATATCCTGCTTCTAATTTTTTACAGAGTGATACTCTATCCCAAAAAAATCAGAAATTAACCGTATTCTTAGAAACACCTTTAAGATACAAGTCAAATAATGTTCTTTATTCCAAACTGGATTTTGAAGCTTTATTCAAACTTATGATGCGGAGAACCTACTTTGTTTTTAAAGAATTCGGTGAAAAAGAACTTGAAATCGATTATGCGGATCTTTTGCAAAAAGCTAAAAATATCGATATAATTGAAAGCAATATTCAATGGAAAGATCAAAATCGTTATTCCTCAAGACAAAAACAGGCATTAAAGATTGGCGGCTTAGAAGGGTGTATTTCTTTTAGGGGTGATTTTACAGAATTTATTCCATTATTAAACTTGGCAACATTGCTTCATCTTGGCAAACAGACCAGTTTCGGGTTAGGTAAAATACGATATCAGTTGGAAGACATTGCATAATAAAAGGAAAGGTCATGAAACGTATTTTACTTGCCGTATGCGGAAAAACGCCTCAAATTATAACTGAAACGCTTTATGCTTTATGGGATAAAGGAGAATTTCCGCAGGTAATTAAAATTTTTACAACAAGGACAGGTAAGGAAGCTCTTTATACAAAACTTTTGGATCCTGCACGCGGTATTTTTTATAAATTTTGCGAAGAATATGAGATAGAAGCAGAAGAAATTGAATTTTCGTGGAAAGATATTCTTGTTCCTCGTGTTAATGAAATTGAAATTGAAGACATTTTGACAGAAGAAGATAATTTCGCTTTTTTGCAAGCTGTTCTTGAAGAAACATTTTATTTTACAAGCGATCCCGATACGGCAGTATATTTTTCTTTGGCGGCAGGTCGAAAAACCATGGGGGCGTTTTTTACTTTGGCGGCACAGATTTACGGACGTTGTCAGGATAGATTGTACCATGTTTTGGTTCATTCTGACTTTGAATACAGTCCTCATTTTTATTATCCACCAAAATCGCCTAAAAACATTGAGCTAATAAACAGTGCCGGTGAGAAGTATTATAAAAGTACAGAGTATGCAAAAATTTCTTTGATTAACATTCCGTTTTTCAGCGTTCGTGAAAAATTTAGTGCCGAAATGTTGAAAAAACCTTTTTTACCGCAGGAGCTTATGGCTTTGCTTGAAAAAGCCGAAGAACCTAAATTGAAACTCCATATTCGTTCCTGCAAAATAGAATGGCAGGGAAAAAGCATGACATTACCTGTTGCATGGTTTACCTTATATCTGTTTTTTATCTTGTGTAGAAAACGTGTTATGGATAATAAAAACTGTTATCTTGATATGTTGGAAATCGAAAACTGCAAAGAGGAAATTGCTTCTCTTTACCATAAAATCATTCAATTCATGCCTAAAAAGGAATTGCCCCGAAGTGACACGGGCATTATTGCTTTAACTGCGGAAAATATCCGCAGCTACAGAAGTAAAGTTAATGCCAAAATACATAAAAATTTTGGTCAGCTGAGCGGTGAGAAGTTTAGTATCTGCTCTTTTGGACAAAAACCAAACACAAAATATGGTTTAAACCTTATGCCTCATTTAATTGAGATTATAGACGAAGCAGGTGAAAAATGGGAATAGACATAACAAATCAATGTATCATTGTAAGCGCATTAATGCATGATATCGGCAAATTTGCCCAAAGGGCGGAACAAAAGTCAAGCAGACAGCTGGAAAGCGCCTATTGTCCAGTATATAATGGAAAAACAACCCACAAACATGTGCTTTATACAGATTTTTTTATAGAATCTGCAGATTTTCCTTTGCCTCATGAATTGCAGGAACACAGAAGCAGAATCGCAAGGCTGGCAGCTGTCCACCATAATCCGGGGGTTTCAAATGAAAACAGCGAAAAGTTGCTTGAAGAGATTATCCAAAAGGCTGACTGCTTTTCTTCCGGTTTGGACAGGCTTTCAAGTGAAGAAGAGAATAATTATAAAAAAACACGCTTGGAATCCATTTTTTCCTTTATTGAACTGAGAAAGCCAAATACGCAAAAAAAATATCATGTATTGCAGAAGCAAGGGGAAGCAAAGGCACTTTTTCCTTGCTCTGAAAAAGAAAATAAAACAGGCGACTATGAAAAACTTTTTGCGGATTTTGTCAATACCTTAAAGAAAATCCCTTTAGACCAAGGCTTTCAAGCTTATCTGTCTTCCCTTGTTTCTGTGCTTGAACAGTATACATATTGCATTCCGTCTTCTACTTATAAATCAGACCCTGATATTTCGTTATACGACCATTCAATAACAACCGCTGCCATTGCCCAAGCTTTATGGGCTTGCTGTGAAGAAAATAGAAATATCCCTTTAGGCAAACAAAGTTTTTTACTTTTTTCCGCTGAATTTTCCGGTATTCAAAAATATATTTTCAGCGGCAAAACAAGCACTGGCACAGCAAAAATTTTACGGGCACGTTCTTTTCATTTGCAGGCGCTTACCCGCTCCATTATTTTGCATACCTTGGATACATTATCTCTAAGCCCTGTTGCAAAAATCATGGACGCAGGAGGAAAATTTATCTTGCTTTTGCCTGATACCCCAAGGACAAAAGTCCTTATGCGGGAGATTATGCAGGAAATTGAAATCTTTTTTGCCCAAACATTTAAAGGGGAATTAAAAGCCCCTCTTGCTCTTCTTCCGGTAACTCAAGGTGAAATGAAACAAGAGCGTTTTCTTGAAAAGCTTGATGTATTAAATGATGAGCTTGAAACAAATAAGTTTAAAGCGTTTCAGCACTATTTTGCTGAATATCCGGCTGTATTCGATATAGAATACAATAAGGGAATTTGTTCATACTGCGAAAGGAATAGGACTGAAGATGAAGACCTTTGTTCAGAATGTAAAAACCTTATTGAAATAGGAGAAGCAATTCCAAAATCCACTTTAGGGCTTTTCACAAAAAACAAGCCGCCTAAAAATTATGCATTCTTTAAACTCATAGGCGGTATTTCTCTTGTGCTTGACAACGGCGGCACATTCGCCAAGTCAGACATTGAACAGGCGCTTGACTGTATTAATTTAAAATCTTTTGGAAGCTATACGCGTTATCCCATTGCCGGATATATTCCCCGCAAAGAGAAACGTCCTAAAGATTTTGAAGAATTGGCGGACAGTGCCGTTATCCATGAGGAAAACCGCTGCGTTTCCATGCTTGGAATACTGAAAGCCGATGTGGATAATCTGGGTTTTATTTTCAGTTTGGGTTTTAAAAACAGATTGTCTGTTTCCCGCTATGCCCAGCTATCCAGAATGTTAAATGCTTTTTTCAGTGAATATTTGGTGCAGGTAATAGAGGAAAACAATTTCAACATTTATACCGTTTTTATGGGCGGGGATGATTTACTTGTGCTTGGTGCATGGACGGATATTTTAGCCTTTGCCAAAATATTGCATACGGATTTTTCTGCATTTACCGCAGAAAATAAAGACATAACACTTTCAGCGGGAATTGCCTTTGTAAAGCCAAAACTGCCTGTTTCAAAGTTTACGGCAATGGCGGAAGAAGCCCTTGAGCAGTCAAAAGCATATCAAAAAAACGGGCAAATGAAAAATGCCTGTACGCTTTTTGAAGTAACTTGCCCTTGGACTGAATTTGATAAGCAATGCAAAACAGGAAAAGACCTTGAAGATGCTTTGCTGCAGAATAAACTTACCCAAGGCTTTGTACGGCGTTTATTATCGTATGCGGATGATTGTAAACTCTTTATGGCAGAAGGAAAAATCCGCCATGGTTTATATGTTTCGCATTTGCAATACGATATGGCAAGAAATATCAGTGATGAGGACGTTAAAAAACAAATTGCGAAAATAACACAGGCTGAAGAATTTGAAAATTCACGCATAGCAATCAGTTATGCACTGTATAAAACACGAAATGCATAAGGAGAAATACATGGCTGATTTTGGAGTAGAAAAAGCTGCGGAAGATTTGGCAAATGACTTTGTCAATGAAAAAATCACTTCCGCTCAGCTTCGTAAATTTTATAATGAATTTAAGGGGTTGGAAAGAAAATATCAAACGAAGATGCTCGCAAAAACATCTGATACTATTTCTAAGGATGATATATTGAATAGTATATTACCACAAATTAAAATAATGAAAGCAAAAGTTAGTTATGCTAAAAGCAGAAAAGTTGTTCCGCAAGTTTTTGAGGATTGGCTGAAAAAGTCTGTTGATGATATTAATTCTGCAAAGGAATTTGAAGCATTTCTTTTGCATTTTGAAGCCATTGTCGGTTATGCTTATGGTACTGGCAAATTGAAAGATTAATAAAAAAGGATATTATTATGAAATTAAATACGATAGTTACATTAAAAGGTGTTATTTGTCTTAAAACCGGTTTACACATTGGGGCAGGTAAAGATAATATTGAAATCGGCGGGCTTGATTTGCCTATAATGAAAAATCCACGAACAAAAGCTCCCTATATTCCTGGATCTTCCATAAAGGGAAAAATGCGCTCCATGCTTGAAGTAACGGGTCTTGCGGGCATAGAAGGAACAAAACCAATCGTTTCCATAAAAGGTGAACCTTGTGGTTGTGGTGAATGTTTAGTTTGTGACTTATTTGGTACCCATGCTGCGGCAACAGAATTGCAAAACAAAAAGCCTACCCGTTTATTGGTGCGTGATGCGGTTCTCACAGAGGATTTTCAGAAAAAATTTGAAAATGATGAACTTCCTATGGAAATTAAATATGAAAATATTATCAACCGTATTTCCGGTACTGCTGAACATCCCCGCCCGGTTGAACGTGTGCCTGCCGGCGTAAAATTTGAGTTTGAACTTGCGATAAAAGTTTTTGAAGGGGATAACGAAGAAAAATTTAAAGAAGTTGTCAGTAAGGGGTTAAAGTTAATTGAACTTGACGGACTTGGCGGACACACCTCAAGAGGAAGCGGACAAGTTAAATTTGAAAATCTGACTTTTAACGGAGAAACCTTTAATTTAGACCATGTAACATTTTAAGGTTTGCCATGAAAATTATTAAATACACCATAGAACCAACAAGTCCTTGGGTCTATTCTTTACGCTCCGATACCCTGCACGGGCTTATTGCATGCCAAGTCCGTGAATGGGAAGGAGAACAGGCCTGTAAGAATTTGCTGGCGAGTTTTTTGGATAATGAACCTTTGTTTACTTGTTCTTCTGCGTTTTCAAAGGGATTTTTGCCCGCTCCGGTTCTTGCCCCCATTTCCCGTCCTGTTTTTAAAAAGAATTTTGAGGGGAAAGAACTTTTTGGAAATAAAAACACGAAATTAGTCGACTGGCTGCAGGAATATAAAATTTTTAAAAAGAAAACCCTTATTCCTTATGCCGTTTGGCAAAAACAAAAAAATGCATTGAGTGCTTTAAAGTTGTTTTCCGCGTATATGGGAGATAAAGAGAATTTTATAAAGAATAAAAAAAGCGATAAAGAAAAATTCTCATGGGAAATACCGAATCAGATTTCAGGGACAGAATTGCATTTAACCATTAATCGGAATGAAAATAAACATCTTGACGGCAGCTATTTCAGCTCTTCGGTGAATTTTGCAAATCATGAACTTGATATTTATGTAAAAGCCTCCGATCATGCCTTATTTGAAAAATATTTTGGCATACTGGGAGAACTGGGCTTTGGGGCGGACAGCACACTGGGAAAAGGACGTTTTAAAATAAAAAACAAAGAAGATGTAAGTGACGTTTTTCATGAAAAGGGGGAATACGGGCTCAATCTTTCTGTTCTTTCCGCTGAAAATTTGGCAGGAATTGAAGGTTATTATAGAACCTTTACCAAAAAAGGAAAAACATGGGTTGCCAAGAGCCGGCACAGTCCGTTTAAAAAGCCGTTCATTGCTTTGGAAGAAGGAGCTGTCGTCAAAAATATCCCTTCGTCCTGTATCATAAAAAATATCAATGCGGACGATGATATTATTCAAATGTGCGGTGCATTGCTCATGCCCTGCACGCTGCCAGGAGAAACGCAATGATTTCATTACAAAATATTCATAATAATTTTGTGCCTGTCCGTCTGGAATTTTTATCTCCGGTGCATATTGGTTCCGGGGAAATGCTTTCTCCTTTGGAATATCAAATTTTTGAAGAACAATCAGGACAATATATTGTTTGTACCATTGATTTTGACGGCTGGATAAACAGCTTGACTCCAGATGAAGCAAAAGCCGTTGCATCAAAATTTTCTCTGTCAAATCAGACGCAAATTTGGGAATATCTGCGAAATACGATTGACAGAAACGTTTTTATAAAAACAAAAAGCAAGACAAACGAAGAAATACATCAGAAATATAAAGTCCGTTTGAAAGGAACAAATAAATCAGAGAATGAATTAGCCCCTGCTATTAGAAATGCCTATACGTCTGCAATAGTTATTCCTGGTTCATCAATAAAAGGGGCAATCCGTACTGCGATTATTGATTATTATGATAACGGCAGATTAATACAAGCGTATTTAACTGGAGCAAATAACAAAGAAAAAAGCAGAAACTATGAAGCAGAACTAAAACATTTGTTTGGTGACATTAAAGAAAATGCCTTTAAGCAATTAAAGGTTTCAGATTTTGAGTTATTGCCTGGGGAAAGCGAATTTGTACAAGCCGTGCAATATGCGAAAAACAATCCTGAAGAACGGTTGATGAACCCTGTTTGCGAAGTTGCGCCCATTTGGGCAAAACCAAAATACGGAAAGATTTATCTTGGCAGTTTTACAGCTCATGAATATGCAAAAAAACCTTTAGAAGATTGGACATTTGAAAATTTATGCAAGGTCTGCAATCAGTTTTATTTAAAACGTTTTAATGCAGAATATGAAAAATTTTATAAACTGCCTCATTTTGTGCAGGCTCGGAATTTCATTGACGGCATACGGAACAAGGTACAGACAGAAAATGCCCTTTTATTGCGTATAGGGCATTATTCCCATGTGGAATGCGTAACGGTTGAAAATGCCGCTCCTAAAACACGTCCAAATCCCAAGACCAAAAAGCCCATGCCTTGTGGCACGACACGGACGCTGGCAGACGGCAAATATCCTTTTGGCTGGGTTTTACTGCATAAATGCTCTGCGGAAGATGCCGAACAGGGAAAAATGCAGGAAGAACAAGCCAGACAGGAAATTATTGCCAATTTGCAGGCGAGAAAAGCATTATTTTTAACAGCAAAAAATACCGAATACGAAGCAAAGCAAAAACTGCTTTCAGCACAGCGTAAACAAGAAGAAGAACAAGCAAGAAAAGCTCGGGAAGAAGCGCTGCGCCTGCAAAAAGAACAAGAGCAAAAAGAGGCGGAAAAACTCGCCCGCAAACAGGCGGAACAAGCCCAAAAAGAAGCGGAAGAACAGCGTCTGGCAAGCCTTTCTCCGGAAGAACGCCTTGTTGAACTTGTTTTATTGAAAAAAGCAGGCAAAGAGGAAGTGTTAAAAGTTTATGAGCGTATTGACAACTTGGACAATAAAATTCAAATTGCAGAAGCAATAAGAGCATTTTGGCAAAAGGAGAAAATTTGGTCTGGTAAACTTAAAGAAAATCAAAAAATCCGTGTGGATAAAATAACGGCAATATTGCGTGCAAAATAGAATATGATGTAAGATAATTACTTGCACTGTAACAATAAATTATGTATATTCACAAAACACGGAAAAAGTATTTTTTGAAAAAATAGAAAATTTACAGGATATGTTGCAGTAATTTTTCTGCTTTTTAAATGCTGTTTTCAGTGTATTGATAACTATTTCAGATAGTTATTCTTTGACTTTTTAGTCCGACCTGATTTAAAGGGATAATAAAACATTTTCCATTATTCACTCCGTGAGTTTTGATTTTTAGTCCGACCTGATTTAAAGGGATAATAAAACGCCCTCTTGACCAATGTGTTGATATTCCAATTTTTAGTCCGACCTGATTTAAAGGGATAATAAAACACATATATGCCGTTCACGCGGGTCGTAATCTTTTTAGTCCGACCTGATTTAAAGGGATAATAAAACGTCATTTCCGTATTCAACAACGCAAAACTTTTTTTAGTCCGACCTGATTTAAAGGGATAATAAAACCACGGCGTTTTGCACGTCGCGAAGTTCTTGTTTTTAGTCCGACCTGATTTGAAGGGATAATAAAACTATTGGAAATAAAAGGATAGTTCGGATCGCTTTTTAGTCCGACCTGATTTAAAGGGATAATAAAACCAATATGTTTCACAATATCATTTACCAACATTTTAGTCTGACCTGATTTAAAGGGGGAAAACACGGCAAAACCCGTGTCTTTTTTTTAAGCAATATTGCTTCTCTTTTTTTCTTTGAAAAATTTTGCATACTGTCTTTATGAGCTGTTGCTAAAAAAATTACAGAGAGGCATTTATGAAAAAATTAGTTTATGCATTTTTATTAATGGGGCTTATTAAACTGACTGGTTGTGCAACAATTATGAGTGACAACAAATCGGCAGTACAAATTAACACAAATCCCACAGAAACAATCTGTGAAGTAAAAGGAGAAAATTTTACCCAAACCTTAAACATTCCCGCCAATGTGACCATTCCGGCAAAAGCTTCCCCGGTTACCATTACCTGCACCAAGGAAGATTATTTTCCTGCCAGTGAAACCATTGAAACCAGTATAAATGGAATGATTTTCGGTAATATCATTTTTGGCGGTATTCCGGGAATTATTATTGATTTGGCAACGAAATCCGGTTTTGATTATCAGGATAATGTCGCTTTGCATTTATACAAGCGCCGTTTTACCAGTTTGGAAGAAAAAGATGCATACTATGCGGAGCTTGAAGAAAGGCTTAAAGCTGACGTTGACGGCAGAAAGAGGGATTTGAATGAACGCAAAAATCTTGATGACAGTGAATATAAGCGGGAACTGAAAAAAATAAATTCATATTACGAAAAGGAATTGGTTTTTCTTCATGAATGCAGGGATAATTCCGAAATAATTTCAGAGAAAAAAACGGCAGAAAAGTGATATACTTTATTCTTAAAATGTAATATAACGCAATAAATACCGTATGATAGGGAGAAATATCCATGGAAGAACAAATTCCGCACTTTAAAACCCATATTTGTTATGTTTCCGCTGAATCCATGCCCAATCTTTTGTTGTGTCTTGACCCTGCGTTGAAACCTGAAAAGGTCTACCTTCTTACAAGCAAGGAAATGGTGAATAACGGTAAATATGGTGTGTTGGCTCAAAACTTCAGAAACTTGGGAGTGCAGGTAGAAAGGAAGGAGCTTCAGGATATTTCTCTTTTTTCTTTGCAGCGTGTTATTGAAGATTTTATTAATGCTTTGCCTGATGAAGCGATGACAGAATTTGCTTTCAACATTACCTGCGGAACAAAGCTTATGACTATGGCGGCAGTAAGCGCCTGCAATCAGTGCATAGAAATGTTTTATGTTGATACTTCCAATAGCAAACTATTTTTATTGAAAGAAAAGAAAGAGTATGCATTGTCTAATTTTTGTAATGTTCAAACTATTCTTAATAGTTATGGTTTTAGAATTGTTAATAAGACGCAAACAAAACGTGAACATGGCAAAATAATACAAATTCTGTTAAATCAACGTATTGGCACGATTAAAATATTGAATGCTCTGTCTGCACGGGCAAAAGAAAGTAAAATTTCTAAAATTGAAAAGATGACACCAGAGTTAGATGAGTTGCTTGTAAAATGTGAAGAGGCAAAATTGCTTGAACGACAGGGGGATACGCTTATTTTTGCGGATGAGGACAGCCGTTCTTTCTGTAATGGAATTTGGCTTGAAGAATATGTTTATCAAACTTTGGCTCAATTGGAACTCAATAAGCAGATTGCGGATTATGAAGGAGCTGTTGAAATTATTTATGCTGACAGAGTTGTTTCCAATAGTGATGCCAAACCCGATAATGAGCTTGACGCACTTTTTGTACGCGAGAACATTTTGTATCTTGTTGAATGCAAAACCTGCAGAATGAATGACGATAAAAAATCAAGAGATATAATGTATAAGCTGGATTCCTTGCATAATAAGATTGGAGGCGTATTTGGCCGCGGTATTTTGATTAGTCTTGAATCTCTTTCTGAAAATGAAAGAAAGCATGCACAAAAGAACAATCTTATTGTAATAGATGATATTCAAAAAATTAAAAATTTACGCAAAGCACTTATAGAAATTTTTGAAAATGAAAAAAGAAAAAAATAAACAAAATGATATGGTTATATATAGTATAGGAGTGGAAGTGCCCATTACCCCGACAGAACCTCTGCCTTCCCTTCCTGTCATTCCTCACGGGGCTTTGGTTATTCTTGAAGGCAGAGCTCCTATTTGGCGATATGTCATGGCATTTCATGCTTTGCATGGTTTGGCGAGTGCTGTGGGGATTTATGACCCTAGGCTCGGAGTTGTTGTTGTCGCAAGCCATTCGACGGAGTATCGCGAGGGTGATATTCTTGATATACGGATATGATTTTGTAACTGACAATATTAGGGTTGTTGTTGGTATTGCATATTGATTATCATTTCAAATGAAATGGATGGCAATTTATCATAACGGGCTGTCGTAACCGAGTCTTTTATTTTAGACAACGCATTATGATTTAATTAGCTAACACCATTATGTTATTTAAAAATATGCTCTATGATGTATAAAATTTGTTTTTTATCCCAGATTTTTTCTGGAATAGGATCATTTTATCTTGTGGGAATTGTGAATCATTCTTCCAAAACAAAGTGTTCCGGGGAAATCTCTTTCAGTTTTGCATGATTGGGGATGAGGAAGTTTGTTTGCGGGGTAAAGGTTTTGTTTTTTTCTGTGATCGGATCAGGCTGCGGAATGGCGGATAACAGCATTTTCGTATAGGGGTGCATGGGAGAGTTGAAAAGCTCGTCCGCCGGAGCGACTTCCACAAGTTTTCCGGCATACAGTACGCCGACCCTGTCGCAAAGGTATTGCACCATGGATAAATCATGTGCGATGAAAAGCAAGGAAAAGTTTTTTTCTTTCCGCAGTTTCATGAAAAGGTTGATTATTTGGGCTTGCACTGAAACGTCCAAAGAGGAAACAGGCTCGTCAGCGATAATAAGTTCAGGCTCTAGGGCAAGGCTTCTTGCAATGCAGACACGCTGTTTTTGTCCGCCGGAAAGTTCGGCAGGGATTTTTTGCAAAAATGAGCTGTCCATTCCAACGCTTTCAAGAAGTTCGGCAATTTTTTTTTGCCGTTCTTTCTTGTTTGGAAAAAGTTTATGGATAATAAAGGGTTCCGCCATGCAGTCTTCTATATTCATGCGGGGATTGAGAGAAACGGAGGAATCTTGAAAAATGATTTGCAAAGAGCGTTGTATTGTTTTTTTGAGTTCTTTTTCTATGCGGGATTTTGAGATACACTGATTTTTATAGAAAATTTCTCCTTTACTGGGCTTATGTATTCCCATTACCGCTTTTGCGAGTGTGGATTTTCCGCAGCCCGATTCGCCCACCAATCCGAAAATTTCTCCGGGATAAATATCAAGATTGATATTGTGCAGGGCATGGATATGGTGCAGTTTTCCGACAGGAAAAATTTGGTGATATTCGCGTATTGAGAGCAGAGGTATTTTTTTCATAATTTTTTAAGCGAAGTTTTTTGTATGAACTGCGGCGGGGCGATGTGCGGGGCACGTTCATCCAAAAGCCATGTTGCCGCGGCATGGGTGTCGGAAAGGGAAAACATGGGAGGATGGCATGTATAATCAACAGCCAAAGCATATTCGTTGCGGTAAGCGAAAGCGTCGCCTTTCGGGGGATTGATAAGAGAGGGAGGCATGCCCTGAATGGGGTTCAGTTTGCTTTTTGGCGCTGTTAATGAAGGCAAAGCGCCAAGCAAAGCCCATGTATAGGGGTGTCTCGCCTGATAAAAAATTTCTTGGGCGGTGCCTGTTTCAATAATTTTTCCGGCATACATAATGGCGACTTTATCCGCTATTTTTGCAACAACGCCAAGGTCATGGGTGACAATAACAATGGCGATGCCCGTTTTTTTCTGAATATCTTTTAACAAGTCGAGCATACGCGCCTGCACGGTAACATCAAGGGCGGTGGTCGGTTCGTCCGCAAAAAGAATTTTCGGGGAAAGGGCGAGAGCTATGGCAAGCACACAGCGCTGGCGCATGCCGCCCGAAAAAAAGTGCGGCTGCTGCCAAATACGGACTTTTGCATTGTCAATGCCCACAAGCTCCAAAAGTTCAACAGCGCGGTCCATGGCTTTTTGTTTGGACATTTTTTTGTGCCGCAAAAGAGCTTCCGTGATTTGTTTTCCAATAGGCACCACAGGATTGAGAGCTGACATGGGGTCTTGGAATATCATGCCGAAATTTGCGCCGCGGATTTTGCACATTTCACGTTCGCCAAGTTTTGGAATATCGTATCCGTTTGTCAGGATTTGTCCTTGGATTTTCGCGTTGTCAGGCAATATTCTCATAACGGAACGGCATAAGACGGATTTCCCGCAGCCGGATTCCCCGACAATGGCGAGGGTTTCCCCCTCATTGATATTAAGGGAAATATCCCGGACAGCATGGACGGTGCCGGCATTCGTCGTAAAAGAAACAGAAAGGTTTTTGATTGAAAGAATTTGTTTCATATTCATTTTGTAAACGGCATGAACGTTCCATGCCGTTTGGTTTTTGTGTTTTTAATCGGTTAGCGTCCAGTCTTCGATATTCCACATGACTCCGACGGCATGGTGTCCGAGTACCCGTTCCGTGTCCAAACCGCTTAAACGTTCCGTGCTTACATAATTGCCATGCAGATAGGCAATGAGCAAATGTCCCGGAGCTTTGGCATAGGCTTCCTCAAACGTTCGGTAAATTGTTTTCCTTTCTTCTTTGTCCGCTGTGACGCGTCCTTGTTTGAGCAATTTGTCGATTTCCGCGTTGGAGTAGTGCATGGTGTTGTCGCTTGCGCCTGTTACGAAATCCTTATATATGCCGTCAGGGTCAAATTGTACGGCAAAGCCTGCCAAAAAACCGTTATAATCGGCTTTCCAGTCAAAGCGGGTGACAAGGGCGATACGCATGTCAACACCGGCGTTTTGCAGCTGGCGGGCTGTGATATTTGCAATATCGATGCGTTCTTCTTCGTAGTCACGGACTTGGATGGTAAAGGAAAATTTTTGTCCGTTCCGCTCATATATGCCCTGTGCATTTTTTTTCCAGCCGAGTTTCGCCATTTCTTCTGCGAATTTTTCCGGGTCATAAGGATAAATATCCGCTTTTTTATTTCCGCCGTAAGCATTAAGCTGGATAGGGCTGTAAGCGGGAATGCCTTGTTTGTTGAGAACGCTGTTAATAATGGCTTGTTTGTCCACCGCATAATTTAAAATGCCGATGGAGTCCGCATTGTTTTTCCAAAATTCACTTCTGAAATCCATGGAAACGGAACGGTAGTCGGCAGTAGTGAAATCAATGTTTTTGAACCCTTGCTTTCCGCGGAAGTTTTCCGCATAATTTGCGTTGAGCCATGCGAGGTCTGCTTCCCCCGCTTGAAGCATAAGGGCTTTTGTGCTTTCAACTGCAACGGTTTTATAGATAACTCTTTCAATATTGGGGACTTTGCCGTAATAATTTTCATTGCGTTCCAAAATAATCATGCCTCCCGCCGTATCCCATTCGATAAATTTATAGCGTCCTGTGCCGATTGGGTGATGGTTTGCAGGGGCGGTGTTGATGTCCTTGCCTTCAAACAAGTGTTTGGGAATAATGCCGATTGTGAAATTGCCAAGCATGGCGGCATTATAGCGTTTCATTTTTATTTCAAGAAGCTGCGGAGCCGGAGAGCTTACGGACGCGATATCTTCATAATTGCTTAAAATGGAAGACGTTAAATTTTCATCTTTTGTCAAGGCATTGTAGGTGAAAATGATGTCTTCAAGACTGAAAGGGGTTCCGTCGTGCCATGTTACGCCTTCACGGATTTTAAAGGTGTAAGTCATGCTTTTTTCATCGTACCGGAAAGATTCCGCAAGGTCGGGAATGGCATTTCCTTTGCCGTCGTATTTGAGCAAACCGGAAAAAATAATGGTGGGCAGTTCTTGGTGTTCGTTCAGAATGGGATTGATAGTATCTTCGTTTTCGCCGGCGTAAACAAGCGTGTTTGCCGTGTCCTGCGCAAAAGCGTTTTGGGCGGCGGCACTTGGCATAAAGCAAAGCGCGATGAGAAACAGAGCAGGAATTTTGAGTTTTTGAAACAGGTTTTTCATGAACGGAATTTTCATGGAAACGCTCCTTTGTTGTGTTATAAGTTGCTGAAACCTTTGCAATTTTCTTGTCTGAAACTGTGTCCGATTTGTGTGATGCAAAAAAGTGTCACGATTAAGAATAAGCCCGGGAACAAAATGACCCACCATGTATTCAAGAGCAAAGCCCGGTTGGAAAGAGCAAGCATGCTGCCTAAGGAAAGTTCTTCCGGAGGCAGACCGAGCCCTAAAAAGCTGAGCGTCGCTTCCATTGCCATATTGACACTGACCGAGGAAATCACAATGAACATAACGGCTGAAATGACATTTGGTATTAAATGCTTACGCATTATCCAAAAAAAGGAAGCGCCTGTGTGCCGTGAATATACGATATATTCACTGTTGCGTATTTGGCGGATTTCCGCCCGCACGATACGGGCTAAGGCGAACCAGCTTGTTATGCCGATAATTACGGAAATGGAAAATACACTTTGCTTTTCCCGTAAGGAAAGGAGCAGCAAAAGGGTGAGCAAAACAGGAATGCTTTGAAAAAGTTCTGCGATTCTCATCATGATTGTATCAATCAAAGAAGAAGCACAGCCGGAAATGCAGCCATACGTGATGCCGATAACCGTTGCGATGAAACTGCTTGCAATGCCGATAAGAAGCGAGGTTCTGCCCCCGTTCCAAAGCACGGAAAAAATATCGCGGCCCAAAGAATCCGTGCCAAACCAAAATTCTTTGTTCGGCGCTTCATTCAAGTGGGAAAGATAGAATTGTGCGGGATCGTGGTTGACAAACAAATGGGAGAAAAAACAGGCGAGAATGACAGCGCATAACAATACCGCCGAAAAGAAGGGAAATGTGCTGTCCCTCCTTTTCTTCGGCGTGATTTCTTGAGGTTCTTGCTGATAATTCGCACCCACAAGTTTAAAATCTTCTTTTGTAAGGGAAGGCTCGGATATTGCTGGAAATTGGTTTTGTTGTGCGGTATTTTTCATAGTGTGATGATATCCGTGTTTTTCATTCTCGGGTCGATATGTTCGTTGACGTATTGGGCGATGAAACTGCTGATGATTATGAGAAACCCGGTAATGAGAACAATGAGCATCAGCAAATTGTAATCGTGGTATTTGGCTGAAGAAACAGCCAGTAAGCCAATGCCAGGGTAGTTGAAAACGGTTTCGACGACATAGGTCCCGCTGATGAGGTGAGGAACGGAAACAGCCATGATATTGATTATCGTGGGCATCACGTTACGCAAACAATGTTTTGTCAGCACTTGCATTTTGCCCAATCCTTTCGCTCTTGCCAACAAAACGTAATCTTTGCGGGTTTCGTCCAAAAGCTTGTTGCGTATCATATAGGCGTAATACCAAAAATGGCTGATAATCATTATGCTGACAGGCAGAACAAGGTGAGCGGCACGGTTGAGCGGACTGTTCGCTTTTCCAAAATCATAGGCGCCGCTTGCGGGCAGCCATTTCAGGTTTATACTGAAAATCAACACAAAAACGACCCCTAGCCAAAAAGCGGGCGTATAAAAAGCCATTGTGCCTATTTTACAAATGATTTTGTCAATCCACTTGTTTTCAAACCTTGCGCAGACAAGCGCCAACCCTATGGCGAGAGAGAAAACAAGAACATAGGAAATAACGCCGAGAATAAGCGTATTTTTCAGAAGCGGCAGAACAATTTCAAGCACGGGTCTTTTATAGCGTAAGGAAATACCGAAATTTCCTCGCAGCGTTTGTTCTGTCCATTTGACAAACTGCACCCAGATACTGTCGTTCAAGCCAAGCCGTACGCGGGCGGCGTCAAGCTGTTCCTGGGTCATGCTTTGCACGGCGTCCCCGTAAAAAGACTGCAAAGGGTCTCCGGGGGTGAGGCGTGAAATGTAAAAAACAAGAAGCGCCAAAATGAAAAGCATGGCGGCAAGCTGAAAACAAAGTTTCATTCCGGCGCAGGCGGCGGAAAAGGATTTATGGCGTATGAGTGCATGCTTCATCATATACTTCTTTCGTGTTACGAAAATAAAAAACGTAACACCATACCTAACAAAGGCGTTGTCCTCTGTCAAGCCGGAAATGAAAAAAATTCCCCGTGATTTTTCGTGCAAATTTTAATTGAATGGTTTTGCAATGTTAGCTTGATAATTTTGCATTCGGTATAATTTCCATTTGGAAACAATTATTCATTGTAAAAAAAACGGATATTGTATACCATGGCGATATTCCATTTCGTTTGCGGATAAGGGTATGAATAATCAGCAAAAACAAAACGGCTTTGTTCCGCCTCATTCCGGGGCGGACCGTCCCTCCTTGCCGGATGTTTTGGCACACAGTGCGTTGCAGCGCGCGGTATGTGCCGTTTCCCGGCAATGCGAGAGAATTTATTGTATAGACGCAACAGCAGGAAACGGGCATGACACGTGTTTTTTGGCAGGACTTGGCAAGGCTTTGCAGCAGGATGTCCGTGTGCTTGCTTGCGATGTGCAGGAACAGGCGCTCGTCAATACCGCTGAACGTTTGAAGCAATGCGGACTGGAAGCGGAACTCATTCTTTGTGGGCATGAAAAAATTCTTGAATATTTGCCTCAAGATGTTCTTTTGGCAGGGGCGGTTTTTAATCTCGGTTATCTTCCCGGAAAAGAGCGGAAAGAAAATTTTGTCGCTACAAAAGCGGAAACAAGCCTTGAGGCTTTGGAAAAAATTTGCATGCGTCTTGTTCCTCAGGGCTGTATCAGTGTGCATTGTTATACGGGGCATAAAGGAGGGCTTGAGGAATACCGGGCGGTTTCAGGTTTTGTTTCAAGGCTTGAACCGAAGCTCTGGCGCGTTCTTTGTGTTTCCGATATGAACAGGGAACATTATTTGGAGTATCTTTTCGTATTGGAAAAATTACAAATAAGGAAAAGGGGAAACCATGATCAAAGTAATTGCAAAAAATTTATTTAAACAAGGAAGCATTGAAAACGCTCTTTCATTATATGAAGAGTTGGTTGAAAAATCACGTGCCGAAAAAGGCTGTCTTTCTTATGAGTTATTTCAGGATATCGAAAATCCGTGTATTTTGACCATGCTTGAAACTTGGGAAAGCAAAGAATATTTGAAAGCGCATTCCGAATCGGAGCATTTTAAAAGAATTGTGCCGCAACTCGGGAAAATGCGGGAACAACATGAAATAAATGTGTATGCAAAAATTTTGTAGGCAGTTTTTATGACAGGTTAAGGAGAGAAATTTATTTGCCTGATTGACAAAAACATTTTTTTGGGTTATCATGTCTGAAATAAATTTTTGGAGTTTGTATGGAAGTTCAAAATAAAATCGGCATATACAATCAAAAACTCAAGCAAATTGTGGAACGGAACACTCCGGGGGACGGTATTTTTCAAACTGCTGTCCCAAGTTTATTTTTTGTGCGGAAAAAACAAATAAACCAAACAGATAAATGTTTCGTAAAACCTCATGTTTCCGTTGTGTTGCAAGGACATAAAATTTCCATACTCGGTAATCAGGAATATCATTTGGAAAAAAATAAATGCATTGTTTCCGGTGTTGACGCAAAAAGTTCTTCAAATTTTCTTGTCAAAGAACCTTATGAGGAATTTCTTTCGCTTTTTTTCTATCTTGACAGGAAAATGCTGTCGGAACTCATTCTTGAAATGGAAAAGCACAATATTCCTTATGCGCCTTCAAAATTCGGTTTTTCTGTCGGTGATGTCGATGTTGAAATTTTGGAATGTCTGTACCGCTTGGCTGAACTTGTGGATAAACCCGATCAAATCAGTCTGCGGGCGCCGATGATTTTGCGAGAATTGCATTATTTGGTGCTTATCGGAAAACAGGGCGGGGTGTTATATGGTTTATACGCCCAAGGCTCTGATAAGAACAATGTCATACAGGCGATTTCCTTTTTAAAAGAAAATGTGGCAGAACCTTTGATTGTTGAAGACCTTGCTAAAAAAGTGCATATGTCCGTTTCGAGCCTGTACCGTCACTTTAAGGATGTCACAGGTTCAAGTCCCCTGCAGTATCAAAAGCAGCTTCGGTTATACGAAGCGCAGCGCCTTATGTTTATGGAAAATGAAAAAGCTTCGGTGGCGGCGCTGCGTGTCGGATATGAAAGTGTAACGCAGTTCAATAGGGAATATAAGCGGATGTTCGGCGAACCGCCCCACAGGGATATGACAAAACGGAAAAATTCTTTTTGGGGATAATGAAAAGCTTCGAGTTTTGCTCGAAGCTTTTTTTGTGTCATTGCGCGATATTAATTGTTTTAAGCCATGTTTGAACGTCTTGTTTTGCATTTGCGCTTCTTGAGCCGCGGGTTTCAAAACCGTCAAGAAGGACTGCATCGGGGCAAAGGGTTTGCAAGTCGCGCAGGCTTTGTCCAAAACGGCTGCCCTCATGGGTTGTGAATGGAACAATGGTTTTTCCGCTGCAATTTATCTGTTCGAAAAATGTGAACAGAGGCATGGGCATTGTTCCCCACCAGCTTGGATAACCGACAAAAATAGTTTGATAGTTACCGGTATTTGGAATTGTTCCTGCGAGTTCCGGACGGAAATGATTATTTTTTTCTTCTCTTGCGAGGTTGACAAGTGTATCATAATCTGTTGGGTAAGGCTTTGCAGGTTTAACTTCGAAACTGTCGCAGTTTAATGTTTCCTGAATGAATTGTGCAATTTTTTTTGTGTTTCCTGAATGGGAAAAATACACAATCAGGGATTTCGGGGTTGTATTTGCCGAAGCGAATGTTTTTGTGGACATAAAGGGGATAGCTCCTCCGATGCCTGCAGCGGCACCTAATGATAAAAGTTTGCAAAATGTTCTTCTTGATAGCGTGTGTAATTTCATATTGTTTCCTCCTTGTAATTTTCAAAATATTATCCATGATTGTAAAATACATTGGCTTGGCTGTATTTTATAGATACGATTGTTGCAAAAAATTGCCTGATTTTTTCTTTTATGAATTAATATTGGTGCGCATGGTAATTTTAGGCAATTTTTTTGGAAAAATATTCATTTTATTTTCAGGATGTTTTGATATGTTATGATTATACACTGAAATCATGCAAGGAGTGATGCGTAATGAAAGTTTTAAATGCTATTGCGATAACTTTGGTTTGCATAGGTATGCTAGGAGTGAACATGAAAGCGCAGGCAAGTGAAGATGTGTTGACAGCTAAGGAAAAGTCCATGATCAGCATTTCCGCTCTCACGGCAAAAGGAAATTTGCGGGATTTGGAAAAAGCATTGGAACAAGGATTGAAAAATGGCTTGACTGTCAATGAAATCAAAGAATTATTGGTTCAAGTTTATGCGTATGCAGGGTTTCCGAGAAGTTTGAATGGCTTGGCGGCTTTTTCCGCTGTTCTTGAAAAGAGAAAAGCGCAAGGAATAAACGATGTTATCGGTAAAACGGCAAGCCCCGTGCCCGCAAATCAAACAAGCTTGGAATTCGGTACGGCAAATCAGACGAAACTTTTCGGACGGGAAGTAAAAGGGGGGCTTTATGATTTTGCACCGCAAATCGACCAGTATTTGAAAGCGCACTTATTCGGCGATATTTTTCAGCGTGATGTTTTGACATGGAAAGACAGGGAACTGATTACCGTTGCCATTCTCGCAGGGATTGATGATGTTGATCCGCAGCTTCAAGCCCATTTGGCAACCTGTGTGAAAGTCGGCTGGACTCATGAACAGCTTTTTGAATATGCCGATGTGATTGGCGGCTGTTTAGGTAAAAAATACGGCAGCAATGCCAAAAAGCAAATTGGAATTGTTTTAAAACAAGCAGCTGTTTCCAGAGAGGAAGAAATGAATAATCTTGACATACCGTTCGGCTTGGGGGAATTCAATAAAGCTTACGCGCAATATTTCAAGGGCAACAGCTACTTGAATATGCTTACAAAAGAGCAAGTTGCCGTTGCTAACGTGACTTTCGAACCTGCCTGCCGCAATAATTGGCATATTCACCATGCGGAGCAAGGAGGCGGGCAAATTCTTCTCTGCACGTTCGGCGAGGGTTGGTATCAGGAATGGGGAAAAGAAGCTCGCTCTTTGAAAGCCGGCGATGTTGTGAACATTCCTGCCGGCGTGAAGCATTGGCACGGGGCGAAGAAAGACAGTTGGTTCACGCACATCGCCATTGAGGTTCCTGCAAAAAATGGCTCAAATGAATGGCTTGAACCGGTTTCCGACGAAGACTACCTGAATTTGCATAAGTAATTTTTAAATCGCATGAGAAATTGCCGAAAAGGCGGGCTTTGCCGGTCCGTCTTTTTTTGTGTTTTTTTTCTTGAAAGTTAATAAAAAGTTGTTTAAAAAATCAGGAATTGTTTTGGTAAAAAGAAGACGGTGATATGGGCAAAGAACTTTACACTGCAATCATAAAAAACGGAAGCATCGATGAATATGATTTTAGCGGTAAAGAATATCCGGTTTTTTATAAAAATCATGATTTATTCCGTCTTGCCCTGGAAAATAACCGCATGGATATCGCCCTGAAAATGCTTGAAAACGGGCAGGATATCAATTTCCGTGCCGCAGAAAATGAATATAATTATTTAGAATATTTCATTAATGTTTATTATGCCGTCAATAAGCAGGAAGCCGCGCTTTTTCTTTTGGAGCACGGGGCCAATATTTATGAATATAAGAAAGGGATTTCGCTCAGTTCTTTTTATGATAAGGCAGAAGGGGATTTTCCGTATGAAAGGGTGAGCGGCTGCATAGACTCATTCACAAAAATATCAAGTCCGGATCTTTTCTGTCCGGAGCGTACGCGTATCCTTTTAAATGAATTAAGACCGCAAGATGCGATAAAGTATCTCGCAAAGCTTGAAAAAGAACATCACTGTTATTTGAACCTCCATTGCGGAGCGAATGCGACCATTTGGAATTACTTGTTTTCAGATGAATATTCCGTGGAAGAATTTAAGGCGTTTCTCAGTGCGTATCCTGTAAAAGGGCTGCTTGCGGATTCCATCATCTATATCAGACCCAATTATCACGAAAAACTGCTTTACGGTTTGGAACTGAAAAAAACATATCATGACTGGGATGAGAATTGCAATTTGAAACATCAGGCTTTGCTGCGTTTTTTAGGGTATTCGCCTATGTATACAACGAATTACGCTTGTATGGACGAAGCATTGAGAAATAAAGATATTTTGACGTTTTGCAATCGTTTTAAACACATCAATTTGCAGGAAAATGTTTTTGGTTACAATAGTGTCAGTTATTATGAAACCGCCCTTTGGCAGGGCAAAGAGTTCTTTTTGGAATTTTGTTTGAAATTCAAGAATTATCCTTATTTGGGGATGTTGCTCAGCTCTTTTTCTGATTATGAAAACAGTGAGTTGTTTGACAATTTGATGCATATGTTTTTTGAGCGCTTTACCTTTGAAGAGTTTAAAGAAATCATTAATAAAAACGATAAAACATTGCTCAAAGGGCTTGGGGAATTGGTTCATGCGTATATTGCAAGGAACGAATATAAATTCTTTTTGGAAGAGGCGATTATTTTGCTTGAACTTGGCTATATCGCACCGAGAAAATCAGCATTGACCCTGCTGTATGACACGGATTACTATAATTCAACTACGGAAATCGAAAAGAGAAAACATTTATTGAAACTTAAATCAAAAGATGAGCGGGTTAATCATTATATAAACTTAAACTTAGGATTTTTTACTTTTGAACTTTCCGATGCGGAGAAAACGCTTATTTTATCCGCTGATGATTTGAAGAATGAAAATTTTTCCGAGGAACAACAGAAAATTATTACTGATTTTTATAAAAATTTTGGTGATTGTGTTGTTCTTGTGCAAAATATTTTGCGAGAGGGAAATTTGTCCACTATGCTTGCGCTGGATGATTGCTATAATCTGCGTCTTGCTCCCTTGTGCGTTGACCTTTTTTATGAACGGAAGAAATTTTTGTTTTTGGGAAAACATAAATATTATGAGCATGATATTTATAAAATTTTAGAGGAATTGTATAAATCGACATGGAATGCCGATTATAAAAAAGTGTTGAAACTTCTTGCGGAAAAACATGAATATTGATAGCGGAACAGTTTAGCCGCTTCGGCGGTTTGGTTGGTTTAATTTTTTGTGTATGTGAAGGAAAAGCGATGATACAGGCTTTTGCAATATTCATCGGGGGCGGAATCGGGGCTGTTTTGCGTTATTTGGTTGGCATCGTCATGTTTCGGGTCCGTGTTTTCCTTTGTCCACTTTTATTGCGAATGTGCTCGGCAGTTTTATTATCGGCTTTTTGTCTGCATATTTTATGAATAGGACGGAATTGTCGGATGTTTGCAGATTGGCGTTGACGGTTGGTTTTTGCGGCGGATTGACTACGTTCAGCACGTTTTCCCTCGAACTTTTCGAGATGCTTGCTCAGCAGCGTTTTTTGCCTGCTTTGGCTTATGCTGCTTTGAGTATCAGCCTTTGCCTTGCAGCCGTGTACGGAGGCATGAACCTTGGTAAACTGTTTTTCAGCATTGCGAATTGAAACGGTTGTTGCATGCCGATAACGGCGTTTGTTTGAATAGTTTTTTTATGTGATTTTCCGGAATGTTATTACAGGGAATTTTCAAAAAAATATGAAATTTCCCATAATCAAATCCATATAATAATCAATGGGAAAAGAAAAAATAGAAAGTTTCCGGTTCAGGGTAGTTTGTTGTAATTCAAATTTTAACTAAACGAAAATAAAAAAACGAGCTGAATAAATTTTTAGCTCGTTTTTTATACTTTTTTATTTCAATACTTGTAACGCTATTACAAAACCATATCCCCCTATGTTCCAGCATGTCCTGAACTATTCCCGTTTTAACTATAAAATATCCCACTCTCTTTCAGCTAATGTCATTGAATGATGCCAATATCATAAAGGAAGTTAATAGATTGGATAATTATTTGATAGTGCTTAAAAGATATTTCACTGTCTTTAGATGTGACAGCTGTAAACTGCAATATGAACGTTGCGTTATAGAAAGCCGAATTTGTTTGAAGCGTGAAATATGTTTATAAAATATAACTTGTTGAAATAAAAATAAATAATGTTGAATAAGCGATACAAAAAAAGAAAAATTTTAAATTTTTTTCTTTTTTCTGTAAAAAACATTTGACAAAGCATGCAATATCACATAAAAGACTTTTCACGGCATACGTCCTCATCGTCTAGCCGGCCCAGGACAGCGGCCTTTCACGCCGTCAACAGGGGTTCAAATCCCCTTGAGGACGCCAAAAATTTTCAAGGACTTAGAGTTTTCTCTAAGTCCTTTTTGTTTTTTATTCCCCTCAGAGAAAGCGAAAAAATTTTTTGTATTTCTATATCCAAGCTTAAAATTTAAGAAAATCTAATAGGAGGTAAATTAGGTGCAACTTTGTGGATTTCTAAAATAATATTATGCAAGATTTTAAATCCGTCTTCTCTTCCAAATTTTTGAAAAACCAAATTTATGGTCTGAAATTTTACTATGTTTTATCATTTTTTCTAAATTATCTCAATGGCTTTTTATCCTATTAATTCAATAGTAGTATTTTCATTTATAAAATTAATTGTAAACCGAAGTGTGACAGTTGAATAAAAAGTAACTCAATGATAAATCTTGTTTAGAATCTATTTTTGACAAATTTGCTGGGAGTATCACTATTGAGCTAAAACATTTTACTATAAGTGAACAAGGAAAGCTAAAAGGATTTTTAGCCTTTAAAATGAGTATCAGAAAAACAACAATAATGATAGCGGTAAGACCTAAATGAAAAAATACCGGTTGAAGGCTTTCTGTATGAGGTGTGTTGTACTTGAATTGACAATTCAGCTCAAAAAAAATATTCTTTAGGGGATTATGGATAATATACAAAAAGCACAACATTTTTAATCGATGAAAAAATCAATATACTATTTTTCATGTAATGTATTGTTATATAAGCATATCAACGGAGCCTAACATGCTGGATTTTCGCCGTCTTCTCTATTTTTGCACTATCGTTGAACAAGGGCAAATCAGCCGTGCTGCCAAGTATTTACACATTACCCAACCAAGTTTAAGCTTATCCTTAAAAGAATTAGAAGATGAACTTGGGATTACACTTATTTATCGGGAAAAAGGCAAATGGCAAATCACTGAACAAGGGCAATCCTTTTATATTGAAGCACAAAGAATTTTAACACAGTTAGACGATTTACAGCAAAATATTCAAAATCCTTTTATCAATAATGGCGGCATATTTGGTGAAGTTCGTTTAGGTTGCAGTGGTTTTTGCCTATCATTTTTAAAAGCTATCTTACCTGCTATGGAAAAAGATTTTCCAGGGATTCATATACGATTATTGGTAACAGACAATATTTTACTGGAAAATAAAATACAAAGCCACAGTCTTGATTTAGCCATTCTCCATTTGCCGCTTATGAACAGTAACTATACCGCTGTTCCTCTGACAGAACAGCATCTTGTTTCTGTTTGGTCACCTCTTTTGAAAGTACCAAAAGAAAATCCTGTTTCTTTAGAAACACTTGCAAAATTTCCTTTATTGCTTTCAAGACGTTGGACAAATAGTGGATCACTGCGTCCTTTTATGATTGCCATGCAGGAAAAAAATCTTAAACCACATGTTATTTTAGACACGCCAACACCATATTGGATAATAGACACCCTCCAAGATCTACCTGCGGTTGCAATACTTCATCATACAGAGTGTTCACAGACAGTGCCTCATGTAGTGCTGCCCATAGATTTGCCAAAACTGACATTCCAACCTGTGATTATTTGGAAAAAAGATAACTATGTTTCCCCTGCTTGTAATAAAGTTATCGAATTGCTTTGTGATAACGCAAAAATTACACGCGAATAAAATACTTTCATGCTGAAAATATTAAACCCGTTCCAAGTGGAAGAAAACAGGAAATAATCCGTCAGTTGAACACGCATAGACTGTTCCTTTAGGAAATTCAGGGAAATTTCCACCCAGTTGAAGAGATAACACATAATGATTAAGGTCATGCCATGCAAAACTTGGGAAATTTTCAGGACAGCGTCCATTTTCTCCTACCATGAAACTTTGTCCCTCTTTAAGCATTGGCTCATTATGCGGCATATCCACTTCTGGTAATGAATTTTTATAAATATCTCCCGGCATCATTGTCTTTACAACTGTAATTTTGAGTGGACAACGTATATTGCCTTCTTTTTCTCCAACATATTTTTCTTGTATATTTTTTTCATTTTGATGTTCATTGTCGAGATATTCAATTTTAAAAACAACGGGCATTGTTCCGTCAGTACAGCAGGAATATTGAATTCCAGGTCTTTTTTTCATAACAAAATGTCCGCCTGTCTGCATAGCTGTGATGACGGGGAAAAGATCATGCCATGCCCATGTGCAGGGGAAATCCACTGAACACTCACCATTTTCATCAATAATAAAAACTTGCTCTTCTTTTAGTCTTGCACAGCAATTTGGAGCATGAGAAACTTGTTCGGGAATAGGCTTATCAAAAACATCTTCGGTTTTCATTACCCTGAGAACAGTAACTTTAAGCGGTATTCTTTTTTGTTTATCCATTATTAATACTCCTCATAATTAGTGATAACAAGTTGAAATAACATTTTTATTTAGAAATCTTTTTGCATTGAGATAAAAAATCTTTTCCAAAACTTCCGGACGAAGCATTTCCTTATATCGTTTTACGGCATATTCAGTCGGCACGCTGGGGTAAAGGCTGCCAAAAATTATTTTATCCTGTAAGCGATAATTGGCTGCAAGGATATAATCCTGTGAACCCGGATGATCAATCATAAATCCATCAGGTGAAAGCCATATATTTTCCCAATTCATGGCCACAGCACACGCATACGTTGTCCATGGCCAGCAGGCATGAGAAAGCAATATGCGTAAACCTGGAAAAGTTCCTGCCAGTTTTTCAATGCGTGCAGGGGAATAAATGCTGTAATCAGGTGCATTGCTTTTATGAAAAACTCCTCCATAAAGAAGATATATGGGAATATCTTTTTCTTCGCAAAATTCATAAAGAGGAAATAAATACTCATCATCAACGAACCATGGATGCGGGTCAAGCCCTGGTTCCATATAAATTCCCATACACGGTCCGTCACGAACAAATTTTTGAATATCAGCCAATGCTTGTTCTCTGCCGTCTTCATATGGACGAAGTCCTGCAAAACCAGTAAATTTGTCAGGCCATTTCGTGAGCAGTTCTACAAGGTCATTGTTATTTTGGTTAGGTAAGATTCGCATGGGAATAATACTGTGTATAATGCCGCATCGCTCATTTTCCACGAAAAATTCATCCATAGATTGTTGAAGCAAAGAATTGGGCAAATCCATTTCCATCTTTTGAAATTTACTTTTAAGCCCTGGATTACCGGGAACATCATCTAAACGAAAAATCCAATCATGTACAAAATTACCAAAAGGAGGTCTGCTGCGAAAATCAATAATTTGTTGCATATATTACTCCATTCTGTTCTTTCGCATTTTAACATACCGTTGATAAGCATAAATAAAAATTATACCTCCAACACCAATGACGTCAGTAAACATTCCAGGATATACAAGACATAAACCTGAAGCAAAAAGAATAATTGATTCAATAATGCTGCAGCGAGCCGCAAAATATTGCTGTAATCCTGCTGTCAAAGCAATTACACCAATGACAGAAGTAACAACCACGCTGAGAATTTCAGTAACACTGCCTGTAAAAAGGAGTTCTGGCTGATAGACGAAGAAGAAAGGAATAATAAACGCAATGGCACCTAGCTTTACAGAAGTGAACCCGGTACGCATGGCATTCGACTCTGCTATGCCTGCTGCCGAAAAAGCGGCCATACAAACAGGAGGTGTTATTGTTGATAATACAGCGTAATACAAACAGAACATATGTGCTGAAATAACAGGCACGCCTAATTTAATCATAGCAGGAGCAGCAAGAACAGAAACAATAATATATGCTGGAGCAGTCGGAACGCCCATACCAACGATAAAACAGGTAATCATCAGCATAACAAGCAAAAGAAAGAGATTGCCGTCGATGAAATTCATAATCAAATTGATGAGCTTAAAACCACCGCCTGTCAGTCCAATTATCCCAACAACTATGCCAGCACATGCACAGCAGCTGCTAATCATGAGCGTATTGCGGGCAGCACATACAGCAACATCTTTTAAACGTGGAGGAGTAAGGCGGGTTTCTTTTCTAAAAAGAGAAAGTAAAAAAATAACAAGACAGCCTGCAAAAGCAGCGGAATTAACACTTCTTCCCATTACCATAACAATAATGATGAATGCCAATGGAAGCATGTAATATAAACGAGAAATAACAGATTGTTTAGAGGGGATTTCTTCCTCCGGCATTGTACCAATATTATATTTTAATGCTTCAAAATGAATCATGGAATATAATGAAAGGTAAAATAAAATAGATGGCAAAAGAGCAGATTTAGCAATAGTCAAATAACCAAGTCCAGTAACATCGGCCATAATAAATGCTGCTGCACCCATAATAGGAGGCATAAGCTGACCGCCAGTTGAAGCGCAAGCCTCTACAGCACCTGCAAAATGGGGCTGATACCCTACACGCTTCATAAGAGGAATAGTAAAAATACCCGTACCATACACGTTTGCTTGAGCTGAACCGGATATGGTTCCAAACAGAGCTGATGCAAAGATGGAAACTTTAGCAGGTCCGCCTTTTGTCTTTTTTGTGAGCAAGCAGGAAAGATCAATAAATAAATTGCTCATGGTGGAAACTTCTAAAAAAGAACCAAACAAAACAAAAGCAAAGATCATGGTTGCTGCTGCTGTGATAGCAACGCCATAAATACCTTCTGTAAGAAGGAAAAGCTGTTCGATTAAAGCCTCATAGGAAATTTCAGTATGTGCCAACGGTCCGGGAAGATTAGCACCAAACAATGCATACGCGATAAAACACAATGCTACAATGACTAAGGGCAATCCTGATGTCCTGCGGGTAGCTTCCAAAACTAATACAATAAGAATTGTACCCAAAAGTATTTGGATATCTTCTACCGGGTCGACATAGGCAAAGCGTTCCACTATGGCAACTTCATTGAGAAAATAATATGCTGCTACTGCTAATGCCAAAACTGCAAGACAAATATCAAACAAAACAAATATGGTTGGCTCATACTTTTCTTTTTTATATTTTCCTGAAACAGGAATAAAAAGAAAAACAAGACAGAGAACAATACTTAAATGGGCGACTCTCTGCAAGGTTGAGTTGACCATGAAAATACCAGAAGTTGTATAAACCTGAAAACAACAAAGAAAAACAGCAAGCACTATAAAGATAGGTTGGAGCAAGGATCGAAGGGCATTATTCATAAAAATCTCCTTTCAATCAAAATAACGTCTATTATCAATATGAGTTATGGACGGAGTATATCGTATAAAAACGCTATACCCCATAAAAATTATTTTAACCATCCAGCTTCACGGTAATATTTTTCTGCACCCGGATGTAAGGGAAGAGCAGTACCCTTACAGGAAATTTCTGGATCATAGCTGCCATATCCGGGGTTGGCTAATGCAATATCCTTGCTGTATTTAGTCCAAATTTCAACAATTTTATAGGCAACATCATCCGGTAAATCAGCTGAACAGATAATTTCTGTAACGTCAGCAACGCAAGGAACATCCTCTTTTGGCAATCCTTCAAATTCACCGGCTTTAATCACGGAAGCATGCAGACCGCGAGTTTTCAAGTTTTCAATTTCCTTTTCACCAACAGGAAGAAAACGAACGTCTTTATTAAGCATAATTTGACGTAAAAATGCAGGACAGCCAGGACCATTCCAGCCAACCATATCAAGTTGATTGTCTTTCATAGCGTCCACCATGGCATCAAATGAAATATAGGTAACTTCTCCGCCCCATTCTTTCATTTTATTATAGTCAATGCCATATTCATCCAATGTCCAGCGTGAAAACATATCGTTGGTTGAACCTCTTGTTGCAGGACTAAAGCGAATTGCCTGTTTATTTGCCGCAATACTTTCCAAACTGGCAATAGGTGCATCATCACGAACAAAGAGCAATAAGCGGCAATCATCATTAATTTTAAAGAGTGAACGCAGATTAGGACATGTTTCCTTATATGGTTCTGTGCCTTTTTGTGAAGCAGCAAGCAAAGAGGCTTGAGCATGTGCTATATTGACTTGTCCCTTAGAAACTCTGATGGGATTTGCTGTACCGTTGCCTGGCATTAGATCCAAAGTAGCTTTTGGATATTCTGCCAAAAACGCTTTCATAAAAGCCGCTAAAGCCATGGAAGCACCACCGCCCATGGGACCGCCTGACAAGGTAAGTTTAATACTGCTTCCGTCTTCCTCTGCCTTTGCTTTATAAGAAGTAAAAGATAGCAAGATAAGACTCAAACATAATAATACAGTAATGTTATAATTTTTATTAAACATAATAAATTCCTTTTCGTTAAACATTAGAACGTCCGCCGTCAACAGGAATAACGGCACCATGAATAAAGCCTGCATCATCACTTGCAAGAAATGCTGTTACTTTTGCGATATCATCAGGCATCCCCAATCTTCCTGCCGGAATGACTCTTACTCTTTTCTCATAACCCTCTGGGTCATTATCCAAGCTGTCTTGAATAAAAGGAGTAATCACAGAGCCAGGACAAATAACATTTGCCCGCACACCCTGCCATGCATATAATGCACTTAAACTCCGTATATACCCTACGAGAGCATGCTTAGAAGAAGTATAAACAGAACCTCCGCCAGCACTGCCGCGAGGTCCGCCCATTGCAGTATTTCGCATGCCGCTTATAGAAGCAGTTGCAATAATAACGCCTTTGCCTCGTTCAATCATCTGAGGCATGACAAGGTTGCATAAGACAAAAACGGAAATAACATTAATTTGCATAAATTTTTGAAAATCCTGTTCTGTCATTTCCAAAGATCCTCTGCGTTGATCAAATATTCCATGGGTTGTAACAAGAATATCAACCCGACCCCACTCTTTCATAACCATTTCATAAAAAGCTTTTATGGCATTACTGTCTTGAACATCAAAAGTCATGCCTATGGCTTTTCCGCCAAAAGAACGGATTTTTTCCAGCTCTTCATCTAATCTTTGCTGATTTCTTCCTGTAATAGCAACAAGAGCCCCTTCCTTTGCCAAAGCTTCAGCCTGCGCTGCGCCGATACCTGAATTTGAACCCGTTACAATCGCAACTTGTCCATCAAGTCGTCCCATAATACTTCTCCCTCATTTATAACAATAATTATTTATCCAACCCAAAAATGCGAGCACCGTTTTGATACATAATTTTATCCACTACTTCGGGACGAAGCTGGCTCGCATAATTTTCTACTGCTTTTCCAAGTGGAATTGCCGGATAAGAAGAACCAAAAACAATTTGATCCTGTAATGTATAATTTGCGGCCACTATATATTCAGATCCACCAGGAGCAAATGTCATTGCCCATGTGTCAGGTGAAAGAAAGACATTGGAGCAATCCATAGCAACTTTACAAATTGCTGTTGCATAAGGCCAGCCGCCATGGCAAAGAACCAATTTCAAATTTCGGAATTGCATTGCAACATCATATATTAATTCAGGTGCATATAAACGAGGATCTGATACTCTGCCACCAAAAGAAAGCAATACCGGGATATTTTTTTCTTCACAATATTCATATACAGGATAAATATCAGGATTATTGACAAGCCACTTTACTGGAGTTGTGTACAATCCCGGTTCCATAATAATTGCACGGCAGCTCCCCATTACACAATATTTTTCAATAACTGAACATGCTTCTTTTGGATTTAAAGGATCAACCCATGGCACACCTAAAAAATGATTTGGAAATTCTTTCATAAGACGTTCTGCATCATCATTATCACCATCTTGAGGTAAACGTACGGGGGCAACGCCCAGTACAACACCCGCCTTATCCATTTCCTCAACAAGCAATGCCGTGTCTTTTTTTCGTGCTGCTTCAGAAATTTCTCCTAAATTTCGCATTGCATGAGATTTTTCCAATGCAGGCATGTCATACATAAATGAATTAAGATACGTTTTATAAGGAGGGCGAAGACGAAAATCTATAGCACGCATATTCCTGATCTCCTATCGGCAAAAGTTTGCACGAACACGTTTTTCATAGGCTGGAACAGGAATTTTTCCTTTTGATGCTTCTAAAACTTTTAAAATCCATGCCATATTTTTTCCAAGCACTTGCATTGTTTGCACACCTTCAGCATCTTGTTCCAAGAATTCATTGGGTTTCCAGCCAAAACAAACATTCCAGTACTGACTGTTAACAGTAAGAAGGTTAGCACAGTTGAGGTAATTTTGCAGTTGATGGGAAGCATCGATAGCTCCTGCACGGCGGCATACTGTAATTGCAGCCGCTGGTTTTGGTCCCCAGCCTTCCAAATGTTCTGTTGCATAAAGCAATCTGTCCAATGCTGCCTTGAAAGGTCCAGGAATTCCCATATAGTGAACTGGGCAGCCTAAAATCAGACCGTCATATTCTGGCAGCATATCAATAAGTTTATTCACAATATCATCATGAATGCAATGATGCCCATTTGTACGGCATTTTCTGCAATCAATGCAGCCAGCAACCGCCTTTACACCAACATGAACAATATCGAGTCCAATGTTTTCTTTTGCCAATTCTTCCGCTACGAGCTGAATTGCATGATATGTTACACCTTTTGGATTTTGACTGCCATTAAGAGCTAAAACTTTCATTATAAAACCTCCAAAATGAATTAATAAAAAAATAATATGTATTTTTTTATTAATTACACCTTACGGCAGAAAACAAGTATTTATCAAATACTTTTTTTCGCTATCGCATATATATTTTAACTATACTAACTTATTAGTTGAGATTATTATTGGTTACAGCATTAAAATCTCTATTTCGCAAATCCTGACGAATAGTTAGATTAATTCAAGAGGGATAGTGAAATTGCTTTAATGTGGTGTTTAGAATTGTTGGCATGTTTTAGCGGTAATTTTCCATTCACCGTTTTCTTTTATCAGTTCATGGAAATCAATGAAATTCAAGCCATGCCAGTTTTTAATACCACAGCGCCAATAACAGTATCACCTGCAATATCAGAAACCTCCACACGGAATGCTGCTCCATAAGTTGGACCTGCTTTTGCATAAAGGTCGTATAAGTTTCGGATAGGTCCTAAAACATGTTGATCATCTTCCATACTGTTCATAACAACTTTTTCATGGAAGATTTTTTTACTGTTTCAATATTAGCGGTGCAACTTTCAATTCAATGCGTTTCAAGAAATTTCTTAATTGTCTGAAATTCACAGGAATCTAAGTATTGCATAATGCCTTCTGAGATAACCTAAAAATGTGGCATTATTATAGTAATTATTATAAAAATATAAAGCAAATTTGTTTTCTTGTCTTTAGCTTATTTTATAGAACTAAAAAAAATCATTGAAATTTTTTTTTAAATAATTACTATGAAAATGTTGATTACAGTTATCTTAAGGAATATGTATGCCCACAAAAAAATCTGCTCGCTCTGTGCAGCAAGGAAAGGGACGTCCTCGTGCCTTTGACCGTTCTGAAGCTTTGCACAGTGCCTTGACAGTCTTTTGGCAGCAGGGTTATGAACCTGCTTCTGTAGCTGAATTATGCAAGGCTATGCAAATAAATCCTCCCAGCCTTTATGCGTCTTTCGGCAACAAGGCATCGCTCTTTTTGGAGGCTCTTCACCATTATGAACATACATATTGGGATGAACCTGCAAAACGTTTTCTGGCAGAACCAGATATTTATAGTGCTGTTGAAAACTTTTTTAATGAAGCAGCAAAAATCCTTCTTTCTCCAGAAACTCCTTGCGGCTGCATGGTGGTGCTGGCAGCTGTTAATATTTCTGAAACAGAGAAAGAAATTATTGAATCTGTAAGAGAACTTCGACTCGCCACAAAAAAAATGTTTGCTGACAGACTTCGTCAAGCCATTACAGAAGGACAAATTCCTGCTGATACTGATGTTCCAGCTCTAGCCGGGGCTCTCAACACCCTGCTTGAAGGATTATCCATTCAAGCAAGAGATGGTCTTTTTCAATCTGAGCTTAAAGCTTTTGCATCCTACGCTGTTCGCATGCTGCCTCCACGAATAACAATCAAGCACGAATGATAACAATGTAAAAAAAAATAATTAAAAAAGAATGAAATCGTCTTGACATTTTTTTAGTAATCACTAAAAATATAATAACGACAAAACGACATAGATTAAGGTGAGGGAATCATGAAATTTACAGAACCAGCTATGCGGCCGCCACAAGAAGCACAATCTCTTTTATTGCGTGCAACACAAGGCTGTACATATAATAAATGCCATTTTTGCTATGTTTCACGTGGTTATCCATTTATGGCAGTTACACCAGACCAGCTTGAACAGGAAATTTTATCCCAAAAGTCGTTTTTTCCTGCAAATACCGCTGTCTATCTGACTGGTTCCAATCCGTTTGCTCTGCCAACCAATAAATTGAAAGAATACCTGGCTGTGCTCCGTAAACATTTTCCTTATTTTACTCGTGTGAGCATGCAAAGCCGCATTGATGATATTACGGCTAAAAGTGACGCAGAATTGCAGGAATTATGTGAACTTGGTCTGAGCAATATTTATACAGGTACGGAAAATGGAAATGATACAGTCCTCAAATTGATGAATAAAGGACATGGTTCGGCCGAAACAATAGAACAACTGCTTAGATTAGACAAAGCGGGAATAACCTATACCGCTTTCTATATTCTCGGCATGGGCGGCAAAGGAACGGGACTTGCCAGCGGTGAACTTACAGCAAAAATGTTCAATCAGGTTCACCCTGTGCGTATCACCACTACAGGTATGACAGTTTTTCCAGATACCCCGGTAGAAGAAATGGCAAAACACGGTGAATTTATTGAAGCTTCAGAACGAGAAAAGATTGAAGAACTTCAGATTTTTCTAAAAACATTGGCAATAGACACGTTTTATGACGGCGTTCATTACTTGAACCCGCTCAATTATAGATTTGCCAACAGCGATGTAGAAAAAAAGAATTTGGTGCTTGCCGATATTGACGAAGTATTACGTTCTTATTCTGATAACGAATTGGAAGTAATGGTCAATCGCAAACAGATGCGTTCTCTGTAGTCTCGGCGAAGCAGGGATGTCGTAGTAAAAACGGCTAGGCAAAACAGGATTCTCAAGCCTGTTCATGAGGACAGGCTGATAACAAACCTTATCTGACAACAAGGAGTATATGTAAGATGAGCAAAAACATTCTTATTCTGAACGGAAGCCCTCGCTTGAAAGGCAATACGGCTATGCTTTGCGAAGCCTTCACAAAAGGGGCGGAAAGCACGGGACATACGGTTACACGCTTTGACTTGCAAAAAATGAACATTCACGGCTGTCTCGGATGTATGAAAGGCGGTAAGGATTTGGTTAGTCCTTGTGTGCAGAAAGACGACATGGAGAAAATATACCCCGCCTACTCAAAAGCTGATCTGGTGGTGCTGGCTTCACCTATGTACTACTGGAGCGTATCTGGCCAGTTGAAAACTGCGTTTGACCGCCTATTTGCCATGGCGGAATGTGACCCGAACTACGCTAATCCGCATAAAGAATGCGTCCTGATCATGGCTGCCGAAGGAGACTCCACCAACAACTGGAAGCCTGTACTTGACTATTATCATTCGCTCATTGGTTTCCTGAACTGGACAGACAAGGGGCAGATACTTGCTGGAGGTGTTATGGACGCCGGAGCTGTTTCCGGAAAACCCGTTCTTGACGAGGCATTTCGCTTCGGCGAATCACTGTAATTATGGATAGGAGAGGACGTAGCACGGTAAAATATACAGCCACGCAAAGCGTCACCTCTTTTCCATGCAAAGGAATTTCCCATGCAGGATGAACAAAATTCAGCTCTTGATACCGTTAAAGATAAAAAAATCTCTCGGCGAGGACTTTTTTCTTTTGCAGGAGCGTTTCTTTTGGCTGTGGCAGGTTGTGCATCATATAAGTATTTTTCGTCTACTTCCACAATTCATGTGGAATCTTGTGTAACCGCTGGATCGGGCATAATGAAAAATATTCTTATCCTGACTGGCAGTTCTCGCCATAACGGCAACAGTTTTTTACTTGCGGAAGCTTTCAAACAAGGTGCAGTCAAAGCAGGGCATACAGTCAATACCTTTCACAGCGGCATGACTCCCATGAGTGCCTGTCTGCATTGTGATAGTTGTTGGACAGACGGAAAGCCTTGTGTTGTGGCGGACAGCTTTGATACTTTTTATCCACTTTTGGAACAAGCGGACATGCTTGTTTTTTGCAGCCCTTTGTACTGGTATAATTTCAGCGGACATATCAAGTGTGCTATGGACAGAATGTATCCATATTTTCGGGAAAACAGACTCCGTGACTTGAAAGTAAAAGAAGCAATGCTGCTTATGTGCGGCGAAAGCATGTTTCCACGTTCTTTTGCTGGAGCTGCGGAAGCATATAGGCAAATGCTTGGTCTTAATCACTGGAAAGATCGTGGACGCCTTTTTGTCACTGGAGTTCATGAATTTGGTGATATAAAGGGACATAAAGCATTGAGCGTTGCAGAACAAATGGGCTGTGATGCCTGATGATACACAATAACAATTTAACCGTAAATAAAAAGGAAAAACTATGAAAGCCCTTTCTCACCTTTTAGATTCTGCAAAACTTATTGACCCTAATCCTGTTTCTCTTGTTTGTTCAAAAACACCCTCTGGCATTACCAATCTTGCAACAGTTTCCTGGTGGACATATCTGAGTCTTGACCCGGCAACAATTGGTTTTGCCATGATGAAACCTTCTTATACCGGTGAAATGGTCAGAACCAACAAAAAAGTCGTACTCACTGTTCCAAGTGATAAAATATCACCAAAACAGATTATGCAGTGTGGCAGCTTTACAGGCAGAACAAAAGAAAAGGTAAAGGAATTTGGCATTGAACTGAAAAGCCTTCCTGACTGCGATATTCAAATTCCCGTTCATAGTGTCATCGCTATCCAGTGTGCCTTAAGAGAATTTGTAGATGCAGGCGACCACTATTTTTATATTTGTGATGTGGAAAATGTTTATGGGGATGAAAATGAAACCCCACTCTTTGCATGGAAAGGTTATTCTAAAATAGCTCCAGCCAAAGAAGTATAATAAAATCGCAATACGCTTTATTATCAAATTTATTGATAATGATAACGAGCCACAAATTCTTTATGAATAGACTTTGTGGCTTTTTCTTTGAGTTATTTGTTACTCAACTGTCGTACTTCAGTTTACAATTAACTAAACAGCATATTATTAATATTGACAATCATAGCCAACACCCTGAATCTATATGGGTTTTTCTTTTAGAACATGCAATAAATCCGACACTCCCAAAAAGTAAGCCAATTAAAAATTTAAGCTATCTTTTCAAACAGCTGCAATGATATCTGACAGTTTTTCCAGCAAGTTATTGATCTTTTTCACAACTTCCATATTGGGATTCATTTCAAACCGTTCGGCAAGCCAAGTTGGTGAATTCCAACTTAATATAACGCCATCAGAGCTTTTCCAAACTAAAAATTTTAGAGGCAAATCCAAAGCAATTTCAGGATTTGATTGCATCAATACCGTTCCGACGGCAGGATTGCCAAAAATAAGCACACGGGCATCTGTCATATCCAAACCAACCTGTAACGCGTTGGATTTATGATCAATTACAGCAAATACGGGGATTTTTTCTGCAGCAACAATATCCAGTAAACGTTTCCAAATTTCTTCAAAATCTCCGTCGATTTTTTTTCTGATTATTCCATTTTGTCTATTACTTAACATAAAAATTTTCCTTTAATAATTTGTAAGTTATTAAGTGATTATAATTTATATAGTAAATGATACTGAAAGTCAAAGTTGATTTAGCGTGATTATGATACAGTTTCCTTATTAATCATATTTAACACGGAGGCATACCATGAAGTTTTTGAATAAAGGAAATGTTTTTTTTATTATGCGTGACATTGTAAGATTGTTTTTTGTCATTAATTTTTTTGTTTTTATGATCATTTTGGGTTTGAATACCGAAATAGAGAGCGAGTACGTTGTGTTGCTCTCAATCGTTATTGCCGGTCCATTTTTTTGCGGTTGGGCATGTCCGTTTGGCGGGCTCAGTTATTTCATGGCTAAACTTGGAGCATATTTATTTCCGTCCAAGCAATTTTTGTTTCTCCGGACCGTGGATTTCAAACTGCGTTATCTTCGGTATGTTTTCTTGATTTTTTTCCTGTACCTATTTATTGTTCTTGAAGTTGATTATTTTGGCGAACATTTTGAAATGTATATGTTCACGCTTCCTTCAAAAATTTTTCTTATTGCCAAATATATCGCTGTGATACTTGTTTCAATGTTTATTCCGTTTTTTTTTTCTGCAAATATATGTGCTGGCAAAAGGTCGTTTATAATATTTTTTGCCGAGTAGTTGGCACAACCAAAATAAAACGGGACGTAGCCAGCTGCGTAAACTGTGAAAAATGCGAAAAAGCGTGCCCTATGAATCTGCCCATTTCAAGCTCAAAAACACTTTCAGGCGTCGATTGTTTCAGCTGCTTTAGCTGCATGAAGCCGAATCTTTGCCCAAAGAGCCATAAATCCCTTACTTTTTGCTGGCTTGGCAACATTGTGAATATACGTTATTTTTCTGTTGCCGCACTGCTTGTGTACCTGATAACCACGTTAATCGTATTGCGTTATTGAGGGCATAATTTATATGGCTGGGGGATTACATGCAAAAATTATTATCGGCAGCACCTTCTTCCCGCACAAAAGTTGGTGAGCTTTTGCTTTCCGATGATGTGATTGAAATCACCAATGAAGAATTGAATAAAAAGAACATATCCATAAGCAAGCTTGGAATATTGGTTCTTTTTTTGAGGAAAGATTTTTCTGAAAACTCTCTCAGCCCTTCGGCTATTGCGAAGCGTTTGCGAATTACCAGAGCTTCGGTTACAAACTATTTGAATTGGCTTGAACATCAAGGCTACATTCAAAGGCGGAAACTGGGAAAAGATCAACGCAATGTCGATGTGCAGATCACGGAAAAGGGAAAGACCTTTTTGGATGAAGTCCATCCGTTTTTTTTAGATGTTTGTGCTGATTTTTCCAAAGCTCTCACAGACGAGGAAGTTGCGGTAATGCTCAAACGGCTTTCCAAGATACATGATTCGATTGGTTAAGCTCATTTTTCAAAATCCTCATAACCAATCACTCTGAATTATATAACCATGGCAAATCAATCGCGGCAAATGATTTTATCCGCTTTTGCATGGAATAGGGCGTTGAAAATTTATTTTTGTTATGGTACGGTAAGATAACTGTTTGAGATATGCACGTTACGATTAATAAACAAAATCTGTTGCGAAATTGTTTTTTGGGGGGCTTTATGCCTGAAAATGACAGAATATTTCATTTGGAAACGTCAGCCTTGGAAAATCCGGAACAGGAAGGTCTGTTTCGGAAGCTCATTGATTTTGCCAAAGTTCCGGAACATTCTCCGGGGCTTATGCGTGCCATGTCGCAAGGCAGCGCATTTTGCATAGGGGAGTATTTTTTCATTCATGACGATGACTGGCTTATGTCGATTGCCTATCCTTTGCGCGGCGCTTATTCTCATGAAGATTTTGAAGAAGCCTTTAAACATGCCTGTAAAGAAGCCATGAAGCATTGCGGACAGCAAACACTCCGCTGTTTCGCCATAGGTCCTGAATTGCCCCGGCGTTTGCAGAACAATATTGTCGACCATGACCGTTTCTATGTGCTTTCCGCCAACGCGCGGATTCCGGTTCGTTTGCGCAGTCCCGTACGGAAAGCTGAAGAAGTTTTGCGTATCGAGGAAAGCACGGTTTTTACTCCTGCCCATCGCCGTCTTTGGGCGGAATTCATGGGACGGGCTGACCGTGGGGAAACCGCTTCCCTTGCTCCGCATGTCCGCGAACTTTATGCCCGCACTCCGGAAGCTCTTTCTGAAACCGCCAAGAGCGGATATTTGCGGCTTCTCAATGCATGGGACAGCGAGGGGCATTTGGTTGCCTGCCTTATGCTTGATTATGCCCCTAAAAATTTTGTTTCCTATATTCTCGGGGCGCATTCACGTACTCATTATGTGCCGCATGCCGTGGATTTGCTTTTTGCTTCCATGATTGAACGGGCGAAAGCGGAAGGCAAACGCTTTATTCATCTTGGGCTTGGCGTGAATGACGGAATTTTGCGTTTTAAGAAAAAATGGGGGGCTGTGCCGTCTTTGCCTTATGTCATGGCGGAATGGCGGCAGGAAACAGAAAACGAAACGCAGAGCCTTGCCCAAGATTTCGCTCTTGCCTTGCTGCGCAGCAGCACCATGACCAAAAGGCAGATTTTGGCAATGCGTCCTGAACAGCGGCCTTTTGCCATGATTTATGAAGTGGAAAAAAACGGTAAAATTTCATGGCTTTGCGGAACAGCACATTTTTTCCGTTATTCTTTTGAAGATTCTTTCCGCAAGCTTTTCCGCAAGGTCGACCATGTTATTTTTGAGGGACCGCTTGATGACAATTTTATGGCGGAAGTGGATAAAAACGGTAAAAGTCTTGAACCGGATTTTATTCCTCTCATAAAACAATTGACAGAAACAGAAATACGGAAATTGGAACGTGTTGTGCGTGGTCCCGAGGGGCGAGTGGTTCGTTTTTTAGGCTTGGAAGCAAGCAAAAAAGCCGATGTGCGCGAAATTCTGTCAACCATGCGTCCCTGGTGTGCTTTTTTCAGCCTTTGGACCGCGTTTCTTGAACGTCTTGAGTGGCAATGTTCGGTTGATATGGAAGCTTGGCGTATTGCCCGCGATATGGGAAAAAATGTCATTGGTATGGAAAATTTGGAAGAACAGCTTGTTTCGCTCAATTCCGTACCGGTGGAGCGTGTGCTTGCGTATTTCCGAAATTGCCACGAGTGGAAAATATATTCACAGCGTAATTTAAAAGCATATCTGGCTGGCGATTTGGAGGGAATGATGGGCTCCAGCGCGGAATTTCCCACAAGAACGGGTGCGGTTATCAGTTTGCGTGATCAGCGTTTTCGTGAACGCATGCGGCCTTATTTGGAAGAGGGGCGTACCGCTGTTTTTGTCGGGGCTGCACATCTTTTGAATTTGCGTTGGATGCTTGCCGAAGACGGATATACGTTGCGCCGCTGCCTGCCAGGTATCTCCCATAAACTGAAAGCATTTTTGCACAATGAAAAGGAGGTTCGCTGGTGGTGACAAAAACGGATTCAAAACGTATGAATATGGGGCTTGCACAGGTCACTGCCGGCGCGATAACGCCGGATCAGCTGATTCCCTATGTGAAAGCCGTATCCCGTCTTGATTCACGCATGTTCGGAACCTGCGTAGGGCATTTTTGCGAGGGGCAGATTGTGCTGATCGGCTTTCCGATAGGGAAACCTCTTGACAGGGAAGCCCTTGATGCGGCTGTTGACGAAGCTTTGCAGACAAAAGGTCTTAAACATATTACCGTGCTTTGTGCGGCAAAACCGAGCCGAACGCCTGAAAACGCCAACTTCAGCGAGGACGCGTATTGGTCGCTTCCTTTGCCGTTAGCACCCTATAAACAAAAACTGCGCAATATGCTTGCCAGAGCCAAGCGTGACATATTCATCGAAGAAAGCGGAGCGGAAGGATACGGGCAGGACCATGAAGCCATTGTTGAGGCGTTCTGTTCCGGACGCAGGCTTGAAGCAGGTATGATACATATTTTTCATCAGCTGAAAACATATCTTGCGGAAAGTCCCGGCGCACGCCTTTTTTCAGCACGGACCAAAGACGGCTCATTGGCAGCCTTTGCCATCGGCGATTATTCTTCTTTCAATACGGCTTTTTACATGTTTGCCTGCCGTCTGCCCTCGGCTCCTCCGGGAACTGCCGACGCCTTGCTTGAAGCTGTTGCGAAATGCGGTGAAGAACGCGGGCACAGCCGGCTTAATTTGGGGCTTGCCGTCAATGAGGGAATAGGTTTTTTCAAAAAGAAGTGGGGAGCCGAACATTTTCTGTCTTGTTATGAATACAGCTGGGATATACAGCCGGAGAAAAAAAGTTTGCTGGCACGTTTGTTTGGGGGTAGAAAGAAAATATGACTGGAAACGATCCATTGAAAAACCGCAGTTTCAAGGCTCCTGGCATTCTTGAAATGCTAAAACGGGATTTGCTCGGAAAACGGCGTCCCCTTGACTGCATACAGGTTGAAGTCACGTCCTTTTGCGCGGGACGCTGCACCTATTGCCCCCATACGACCATGGCGGAAACTTGGAAATCAAGACATATGGAGGCGGATGTTTTTGCCGCTCTGTGGCAGCTTATGCGGGTGAGTGAACGCGTTCACCTGCAAGGATGGGGAGAGCCGCTTCTGCACCCGAGATTTTTTGATTTTGCGGCATTGGCGCGGAAGGCGGACTGTCAGGTTTCAAGCACAAGCTGCGGCTTGATGATGAATGATGAGATAGCCTATAAGCTGGCTCATTCCGGAATTGACACCCTGGCGTTTTCCTTGGTGGGGACCGACACAGTTTCCAACGACAGCGGACGGGTAGGCGTACCGTTTGAAAAGGTCTGTTCGGCAGTCCGAATGGTCAAGGCTGCCGTCAAAGATATGGGATACGGTCCGTTAGATGTCCACTTCGCGTATCTTTTGCTGGTTGACAGGGTGGAAGCTGTCAAAAGTCTTCCAAATCTCATGGAAGAACTGGATATCAGCACTGCGGTCATCAGTTCTTTGGATTACATAGCCGATAAGGAACAAGCCTGCCTTGCTTTTGCTCCCCATGAAAAACAGAAAATTGCCGAAGTCAGAAGCATTTTGCAGGATGTTGCCGATAAAGCGGCGCAAATGGAACGCAAGATTGTTTTTGCCCTACCCGGAGCAAAGGCTGCGGCGCATGCCGGCGGATGCAGAGAAAATGTGACCCGCAGTCTATATATTGATGCTGAAGGCATGGTATCTCCCTGCGTGTATTTAAATGTGCCTGATAATGCAGAAAATTCCAATCGTCGGATTTTCGGTTCTGTTTTGGAAACAAATATTCTTGAAATTTGGCAGAATGAAGATTTTTTGACGTTTCGCGAAGCGCTTGCAAAAAATACTCCGGATTCTGCGTGCCTGAATTGTCCAAAACGCTTTGAAATTATTGGAAAAGCCCGCTGATTATTTTGTTATGAAAGAGCAAACGGCTTTATTTTTTAGCTTGCTCCGTGGGTTGGGAAGATTTCCCTGTTATTATCAGGCAAACTAAGCAATGAGGATAATGCGTCAGGTTAGTTATAAAAATGCTTCAAAATTTTTTTGATAACACAAACATTATTTAAGTTATGATAGCATATTGCCCGCAATGTGTGTTTATCGTTACGGCAGTATGCGGATATTCCTGATACGGTCAATTATCAATAAGTTTGTACTGTTTCAGAAAGTAATGGATATCCGGTATGGGGTTGAACATCAGAACATCAATGAATGACAGCCCGTTTACGAAATCATTTTTAAACTGTTTATAGACTATATTATCGAACTGTGTGTTGACAAATTTAAGTTCCATGTTCGCATTCTTGAAATTACTTTGTTTGTAAAGTTCAATACCGCCGATAGGATTGATATAGGTTTGCGTATTTGTTTTTCTGCAAAGTTCGATAATTTTATTTTGTCCTTTTAAAGACATGTCTTTTTCGATTTCCGATGATTTGAGTATTGTTTTTTTTATGCTCAAGTAAGCAAGAACAGCTTTCAGGCTGTGCATGATGAAGGCTGTCAGATCGGTTTCTTCCTGCATGATGATTTCTTCAAGCAAAGGATAAACGTATGGAAAAAGGGGGGCTCTTTTATATGCCGTTTGTAAGGTTTTAAGCAGTATTCCTTTATCTTTGTCTGAAAAATTGAGTTTTGTGTCAAGTATTAATTTATTTTGCGAGGATTTTTCCAACGGTATCGTAAATAAATGTTTTTCGCCGTTTAACAAGATGTTGTTGCGGTTTATCCAACCTTTCATTATGAAATTCACATCGTCCAAAACAACAAAGGTATCGACAGCGCATATCAGCTGAAAATAGCCGATATAGGGCATGAAATAGGGCTGCATGACTGCTGTTTTGGTATTATGTGACATTTTGCTTTTTTGGATTTATTGATTCAATTGGTGCAATTTAAGAATTTTTTGCGCATTGTGTGAAGCTGCAAGGGCGAGGCAGGCAATAAGATCATCAGCCGTTGAATATTTTTTATAGATATTCACAATATCCTCATCGTATTTTAGATTGTCCTCATGTTTATCTTTTAAATGAACATGGGCTGTTCCATGGCTTAACAATGCCAATGTATGGATATAATCGCGCAATTTTCGCACGTACTCATCTTTCAAGCCATGGCGTGCAAAAATGCCCGGCAGTTCTTTATACATTTGCCATGCGTCTTCCGCCCTGCCGGCAATTTTTTCAAGGTTCTTTTTGCCTTTAGGCGGATTATAACAATAAACGGGAATATTGCAAGAACAATAGCTTTCGGCAAAAAAGAGAAACCAGCATGTCAGATAAAAATCTTCAATTCTGAAAATATGCACAGTATGCTCAAGTTCGGCAATTTTTTTATAGACTTTTTTAGAATACAGCTTATTCCATACGGAATGGGCGACACAGCCTTTTTCAAGCCATACCGCAAAAATATCGTTTCCTGACAATTCATTTGCAAAAGGCATTGACTCCGGTCTTGGAACGTCAAATCCCAACGCATTTTTCTGCATGGTGAAAAAATGTACGATATCGGTTTGCTTTTCCAAGGCGAATTGAAAAATTTTTTCGTAGGAATTTGGCAGATAGGCTTTGTCGTCAGAGTCCATGAAAGCGAGGTAATCACCTTGAGCTTTTTTCATGCCTGCCAGCCGAGCCTGCAAGGTATAACGCCGTTTAGGCTGGCGGATATAATGAATGGTCAAGCCTTTTTCCCGCATTGCGTGGATGATGTGTTCCGGAGATTTTTCAGAACAATCGTCAACAATGATGATTTCCATTTGCCTGAGGCTTTGGGCATGGAGCGAATCGAGCAAATCCTGTAAATTTTCAGGCTGATTATAATAGGGAACAACGATGGAAAGCAGTTTAGACATGGGGCAGCTCTTTAATATGTTCATAGTTTTTTATGATTTTGTTCGCGTTTTCTACGTTTGCCAAAAGAAGGGCCTGCATAAGGGTTTCCTTGTCGATGAACGGTTCCAATTCCTCAAGAACGCCGTAAACGGCGGACGGATTTTTTTGTATTTCCTGCGCGAGCAGTATGGAAAGCTGACCGGTGTTCACCGTAATTCTTTTTTTCATATAGGCAAGAAATTTGTTTTTGATATTTTCAGGGCATTTTCTTTCTTCCATAAAGGGGAGCATGGCATTGGTGATTGTGTATAAATCCAAAATCCGGGCGGCGTATTTTTCTTTCGGCCAAAAATTGTTGGGGGTATAGTGGTAAATTTCTATCGTGCTTCCAAGGTAGGAATTTGCGAAAAGCATGGCGGCGCTTACCAAGCATTTGTCGTCAAAGCGTTTGATGGGCAGATTTTTAACTTTTTCCGCGATTTTTTTGAGAAAATCCGTTTTATACAGTTTTCCCCAAAGGTTGGCTGCAATATAATCTCTGTCGAAATAATGCTCAAAAATTTCAAGTCCGTAAAGCTCCTTGCCGAAAGGGGCGGTATTGGGCGCGTCTTGGAAAAGCTCTTTCCCGTATTTATCGCTTCCCCGCACTCTGAAATGCCCTATGTCAAATTGTTTTGAGGAAACTTCCCTCAAGGCTTTTTCAAGGTTTTGGGTGCCGATAACATCATCATCACCGTCCGCAAACATGCAGTAATCGCCTGCTGCAAATTCGAGCCCGTGCAAACGGCTGTGCATGGCATACAGCTTTGTTTCGTTATTGATAAGTCTTATGGAGTGCACAGCGCTTTTTCTTTTTAAAACTTCTTCGGCTCCCGTATCCGCGGACATGTCGTTCACAACGATAATTTCCAAGGGAATTGACTGCGCGGTGAGGCTGTCGAGCAATTTGCCGATGCTGTCCGCCTGATTATAAAGTGGAATGATAACAGAAAGTTTGTGCATAGTTCCCCCGATTAATCACCAACAATATAATCCGGTTTTTGGACATGGTAGGGATCCCATTTGGCTAATGTGACGTAAGGCGGGCATAAACATTTATCTTTTGTGCAGGTGAAAGGTTTTGTTAAAAGCGGATATTCCGTAATAGGCTGGGAATTGAGGTTGAAGTTTTCCGTTGCCTTGATATTGACGCAGGGGCTCACGCTTCCGTCAGGCAAAACTCTTATGGCATTTTGTCCCGCAGAACATTTAAGTCCTTGATAGCTCACCAATTCATGATTGTTTCTAAAATCTTCAACATGGAATTTGATTTGTTTTTCTTGATTGTTTTCATCAAGATAATAGTTCGTATAAACCTGACTCATTTCGGCTGTTTTTTCAAACAAGTATTCAACTTCATTTTTTGTGTATGCGGGGTCGAGTTTGTTATCGACAAGAATACCGCGTATCCAAACTCTCTTGTAGCCGATATTATTAAGTTTTTGGGTTATCCTTTCCACTTCTTTCTGTTCTCCGTGTTTCATAAGGAGATTGACGGTACAAATTTCCGCGTTTTGAAAGCGTTTTAATGTGTCAAAATAGGTATCCATATCCGCTTGTTCGTTATGAAAAGAAATGCAAACGGTGGTGCTGCAATTATCATATATATGCGGTGACATCCTGTCGAGAAGAACACCATTCGTCATGACAAAGCACGATGCTTTGTTTTTATATCCCTCATGTTCGCGTAAGTAAGAAAAGAATTGTTCAAGGTGGGGATATAATAATGCTTCGCCTCCCGCAAGGCTGAAGCTGTAATGGCTTTTTTTCAATTTCGGCAGGTATTCCATAAGGTTTTCAAGCGCCTTGGGGCTTAATGCCATGGGATAATTTTTTTTATAGGTTTCATTGATGCAATAGCTGCATTTGAAATTGCAAAAAAAACTGAACCAGCCCGAAATAATCATTTTGTTCGTTTTCCAGGCAGCTTCGTTTCCGGTTTTGATGATTTTCATAAGTTATTCCTTAAAAGAGCGGGTTATTCCGGTTCGCCCTTAAAATAGGCGGGAGGGGTGGCAAAATTTGGGTTCCATTTGGGAAGTTCCGTATAAGGAGGGCAGGCGCAGCGTTTGCTTGGGCAAATAACCGCTTTATTGATATAAGGATATTCCAATATAGTCTGTTCGTTTAAATTAAAATTTGGGTCGCCTTTGTGACCGTAGCAAAGCGTCACTTTGCCGTCCGCAAGAACACGTATGGAATTTGCTCCGGCGGCACAGTGCATTCCTGAAAAATTCGCAAAACGGGAGTCAAGAATGAAATCGTCGCGTTTCAGTGTTTTTCGGATTGTTTCGTTATTTTCCAGCCATTCGTAGTCAATGGCGAAATCGTCTTGATAGGGGTTGGTTTCAAAGAATTTCAATTCTTCTTCCGAATAGTCCGGATGAGGTTTTTGGTTGATAACGATACTTTGAACAATGAACTTTTCATATCCGAACGATTTAAGGGTGTTGATGGTTGAAAGGGCTGTGTCCAGCTTTCCGGGGTCGAGCATGAATTTGACCCTGCAATTTTGAGGATAGGGGAAATTTTGCAGTCTTTTCACGTATTCTTCAATGGGTAATTGTTCCGTATGCATGGAAATAAGCAAAGAAAGGGAGTATTTTTCTGCCGTTTTTATGAATGGCTCGAATTTATTGATGAAATAGCCGTTTGTTCCGATTGTGCATTCTGTTTCCGATGTGAACTTTTTGTTGATGATGTCAAAAAACTTGTCCCAATGCGGGTACAGGGCGGGTTCTCCGCCTGCAATGTAAAAGCTGTATTTGTCTTTTTTCAGTTCCGGCAAGTAAAGCATTAAATTATCGAGCGCGGTTAAAGATAATTGCGTTTTATATTTGTCGTGCTGGTTTTTATTAATGCAGTAGCTGCAGTTGAAATTGCAATTAAAGTTGAAATTGCAGGTGATGACCATATTGTTTTTTGTGTTATTTTCTTTGGAATGAACTTGTGTAAGCTGCATTTTTTCCTCCTTTTACCGGGAACTGATTTGTTCTTTTTTTAGGTAGCTCGGCCCTTCCGCATATTCGGGATTCCACTTGGGAATAGCAGTAAAGCCATGACAGCCGCAGTATGTGGATGTGCATGTAATCGGTTGATATATATATATATATTCCAAAAGAGAATGCATGTTGAGATTAAAATCGGGAGCTCTTTTATGAAAATGGCAGGGAGCTATTGAACCGTCGGCAAAAACCCTCATGGACGAATGGCCTGCAAGGCATTGCAGCCCGGAATAGTTGACAAGTTCAGGATTTAAAACAAATTCTTCTTTGGTGAAATCTTTTTTGACTGTTTGACCGTTATTGAGGTATTCATTAAAAAGTGCCGTGTTGCTTGGATAAGGGTTGTGTGCAAAAAATAATTTTTCTTCGTCGGTATAATCAGGGTGAACGTTTGAATTGATAATGATTGGCTGAATAATAAAATCCGCATATCCGAAACTTTTCGCCTTTTCTATAATATCATTGGCTTGTGCCAGCGTGCCCGGTTTCAACATGAGTTTTATCCTGCACATGTTTGGAAATTTAAATTGCGAAAACTTTTTTAGATAGGTTTCCGCATCCATTTGTTCCAAATGCATTGAAATAGCAAGATGAACGTTTAACTCAGGGTATTCTTTGAGATAATCTTCAAGTCTGTGCAGTAATGAACCGTTTGTTGCCATAAATACAGTATAATTTTCCGGTGAAAAGAATTCATTAATATATTTGAGCATGTCAGGAAAATATTCGTAAAGGGAAGGTTCTCCTCCCGCAATGGCAAAGCTGTAAAAATCTTTTTTTAAAAGCGGCAGATTGGAAAATAAATTATGAAGCGCTTTTGGGGATAACTGTTCATTAAAATTTTTGCGAGTGTTTTGATTAAAACAGTAAGAGCATTTAAAATTACAGTTCATATTGAAATTGCAGGCAATAACCATATTGTTTTTTTTCCAGTTTTGGTCAGAACCTGCTTTAATAATTGTATTCATGGCATTTTCTTTTGGTTATTTATTTTTCTCGCTCAGGCAGTGCTGCGGTCTTGCTGCAGCCGTATCGTACCAATTGGCACAGGAACATTAGAAAGCTGGAATTGCAGTTCAATGCAAAAAAAATGTGCATGAAATCTTTGTTCCATAATGTTTCGTTGCCGGCTTTTATAATCATTGTTTTCCCCCTATCTTGCTGTCGCGTAAATAACCGTTTCCGCATACCAGGGGCGGTGATGTCCTGTATAGAATTTGTAGCCCAAGTCAAGTTTACGCAAAAATTCAGGTATGGTGATGAAATCTATGCAATTATGATAAATGCAAATGGCTAAATTTGGCTTATCCCTTTGCAGTATTTGTTTCGCACCCATAAGCGCGTTCAGCTCCGCACCCTCAATATCCATTTTTATAAAATCAACTTTATCATATTTTGCGTTTAAAAAATAATCATCAATGGACGTAACGGAACATTCAAAATCTTCTTCTTTGATTTTTTGTTTGACGACTTTCACATAATTATCCGTGTTGATATACAGTGTTCCCGTAAAATCATACAATCCTTTGGGGATAAGCCGAATATTTTTGCAGTCTTTGCACGTTGCTGCTGCTTTTGTATAATAGACAGGGTCCGGTTCAAAGGCGATGATATCGCATTTGTTCCGTAATTTTTTACAGAAATCGATTGTTGTTATTCCATCGGCAGAGCCGCCTTCGCAAACAAGATCATTTTCTTTGGCTGAAGCCAGCGGGTGCCAATACTGGTCATAGGGAACTATGGGAATATAGCTTGGATTGCATAAATGACGTGATTTCCAAAGAGACAGATAGGTGTATCTGCTCAGATTGTCTTCAAGGACATTGTAATTGTCAATGGCTGTTTGCAGCATGTTGTTGATAAATATGAAAGAATTGCGGCGATAAAACTTGGATGCGCTTTTTGCCTCAATGGTGTATTCCTGTATGTTGAGCTTTGACAATGCGATGGATAAATTTCTATACGCCGTGCAGGCGGGTCTTAAGTCAGGAAGAAAGAAACAATGGATATTGTCTTCTTTTGTGAACGTCGTAAAAGGAACGATTTTTATTTTCTTATTTTTTATTTCTTCTTTTAAGCCCAATACATGGAATGCGCGGATACAATGCTCTTGTCCTTTATAAAATTCAAGCGCTGCATTTAATTCTTCATAAGCACAGAAAATAATCGTATCCGGTTTCAGTTCAAATGTCATTTGTCTGAGAAGCGGAAGGGAACACAGCAGGTTGGCTGCTTCCCGCTCCGAATTGATTTTTTCGGGTAATGCGTTTAATGTTGTTTCAAAGTTTGACATTTTTTTCCCTATTTGGCAATGGCGTATAAAATTGTTTCATTGTACCATGGTCTGTGATGAGCAACATAGAATTGATAATCTTTATAAAACGGAGCGAGCAGTTTGGGAATATTGATAAGGTCGAGCCCGTTTCTTCTATGGTAAATGGAAAGAAGAAGTTTCGGCTTTTGCTTTGAAATGGTTTTTAATGCGCCTTCCAAAACAGGAATTTCCGCTCCTTCAACGTCTAATTTGATACAATCAAGCTTTTTATCGGCAAAAAAATCGTCAATGCATATTGCATCGCAAAGATTTTCCGTGTCGGCAGCATTGATATATGCGCTGCTGAGGCTGAGCGTATTGGTGTTTAAACCGATTTGGCAGGTTTTTGACCAAAGGGCTTTGTTGATAAGAAGCACATTGGAAAAATTCATCAATCTTTTTTGACAATTTCGGAAGCTTTCTTTCACGGGCTCAAAAGCGTAGACTAAGCCGTCTTTTTGCAGCTGGCTGAAAAGCTCGCTTGTTTCGCCGTTGTCTATTCCCCCCTCACACATGATATCCGTTGAAAAAAACGCTACTTGAGGGTGAATGTATTGTTCAAAATTCGCCATGGGAATAAAGCCAGGACGGCCGAGTTTTCTTGCTTTGCAGGCTGCCAGGAATGTGTATTTGCTTGGCATGTCTTCAAGAACATTATAAAAAGCGATGAGAGCGTCATTATCCTCTTCTGAAAAATCGGTTTTTAATTTATTGCAGTACATAAGCTCCATGGAATACGCTTCAATGCTGTATTTTGAAACGCCTTTATAGTGCAGCGCCATAGCCAGCGATGCAAACTTTGTCATGCTCGGAGCTTTGCCTTGCTTAAAAAACACATGGATATTCATGGAATTATCAATTTGATTTAAATCATAAATTGCTAAGTCCGGATATTTATTGTAGGATAAATCTTTTACATACAAGGTCGGGACTTTTCCCAATTTCTCCGTATACCAGTTTATGGTGAAATCAAGTTCGGCATCATGGCAAACAACGACGGTGCCGGAAATATTTGTGAGTTCTTTTTCCTCACGCAGTTCCGGAATAAGGGAATATGCCTTTTCAAGTTCTTCCAAAGAAGAAATCCGGGCTGGAAGCGCTTTTTGCAAAAGTGTTTCTGCCGCAGGGGAATTGGTGTATCTTGTTTTGAGCAGGCTTAGAGGACTTTGCTTTGAAATAAAACGGATTTTGGCGCTTAACGTGTTGGAAAAGTGATTTTGGTATAAGAATTCAATGGTATTGATATAATCTTTTTTTACGAAAATCATGTTGTATTGGTGGCGGAAAGCGAAATCGCGGGCAATGGGAAGAAAGTCGTTTTCAAGCATGAAATCGCACAGTTCTTTTTCATTCCATTGTTGTTTAAATTTGGTTTGTGATTCAACTTCAACAAAAACGGAATACACATGGGGAAGAAGGTTTTTCGCCCCTTCCAAAATAAGCGAAGTCGCGCCCTCCGCGTCAATCCATAAAGAAAAGCCCTGATTATGGGAAAGTTCATTTTTAAATAAGGTATCGAGCGTATTGCACTTTACCGTGATATCCGTTGTGCTGTCGTTTGTTTTACGTTCCAAAATGGAGTGGCGTTTGCTGTCTTTCGCTTCCTGTTTCGCTTGAATGGTGTTGCTGATATGGAATGTGACATCTCCGTCATAATTGCTGACTGCAAGGTGTTCATAATGAATGGCGGAATTTTGAATTGCCGGCGTGTTGATATATTTTTCATAAACATAGGGATTGGCTTCATAGGCGAACACATTGAACTGCGGAAATTTTTTCTTTACGGAAAGGGAAAAACCTGCCTCATGGGCGCCGATTTCAACAATACTTTGTACAGGCAGCAAGTGTTGGATATTTATAAAGAAATCTGTTATTCTTTGCGTGGACCATTGTCTGCCCTGCATGGAAGACAAGTCAAAAAGCATTGCTTGCTGCTGCATTTGCAGTAATAAGATATCTGAATAAGCGATCGTCATAATTTTGTCCTTTTTGGTATTCTCTTTTTTTTATTCAATTTTTATGCCATTTGATTAAATAGGGGGATATAAAAATTTGAATACATTAATTTTTTTGTTACTGGTTCTTTTTATTTTATTTTTTTTAAAATAAAAGTCAATTACAATTTGCATTGACTTAATTCCGTATCTGTTTCAACATGATTTTCATAAAAAATGACGGCGGGCTAATTGAGCCGGTTTTAAACATGCGCAGTGCTGTTGGTGCAAGCGCGTTACAGGGTATCTATGCATAATTTTATGAAAACGCATTATCAGGATTTTGAAGAGAAAAAGGTAAGAGAAATTCTTTCTGCATATGCGGGGAAAAGAGTTCTTGATTACGGCTGCGGACAGGGCAAGTATTTGAAAATAATGAAAGAACTTGGCGTTGAGGCTGTCGGTATAGATGTCAACCCTGAACAGATCGCCGATTTGCGGTTTCTGGGTTTTGAAGTGTATGCGGACAGCGCGGAGTTAAAGAAACAGCGTTTTGACTGCATTTTGCTTTCGCACGTGATTGAACATTTCTCCGGTGATGAACTGGTTGAATTGTTTGACTCCATATTGCCTTATTTGAAAAAAGACGGAAAAATCATCATTGTCACGCCTGTTCTCGGGGAGCGGTTTTATTATGATTTCACCCATGTTCGCCCTTATTATCCGCAAAGCGTGCGAATGCTTTTTGGCGGTATCACAACGGCTATGTCGACAAAATCCCGATATTCCGCTGAATTGGACGATGTTTTCTTTTTCAGGGACAGTTTTAAATTAAGGCTTTTTCAAGCTTTTTATCCTGCAAGCAGCGCTTTGCCTGTTTTTAAAAAAATTCTTTCGGCTGTCAATTCTTGCTTTTCCTTTATACATTATTACAGCGGCGGAAAAATCGGCGGAACGGCAAGCTGGCTTGGCATTTATGCCGTAAAAGGAATGGTTGATGATGAAAAAAATTAATGTCGGCGTTTTTCCCTGCGAAGCGGAAAATGCGTATGAATTATACCGTTCTTTGCAGTATGCCGTCCGTTTTAATGTGATTGGCTTGGCAAGCAAAGTGGAGCATTGCAAGTTCGAATACCGTGAAATTTATGACGGTCTGCCCTATGTTTTCGAGGATGATTTTTTGCCTTCTTTCATTGACGCCCTGATTGCCAAAAAAATAGAATACATTTTCCCCACCCATGATTCTGTTGCCGAATATCTGAAAGAAGTTGAAGATAAGCTTCCCGCAAAAGTCTTGTGTTCACCTTTGCATACCGCAGTGCTGTGCAGAGATAAGGAAAAATTGTATCGTTTTTTGCGGAATGAAGATTTTTGTCCCGAAGTCTACGCTTTGGAAAATCTTGTTTTTCCCTCTTTCGCAAAACCGAAAATCGGACAAGGCGGTAATTTTTGTCAATTTTTGCAAAGCGAAGAGGATATGAAGCTTTTGACGCGTTCCTTGGACGATATGCTTTTTTGCGAATATTTACCCGGTATCGAGCTTACGGTTGATTGTTTCACGGACAGAAAAGGACGTTTGCTTTATGCGGGGGCAAGAACCCGTGACGTCATAAAACAAGGGATCGCGTACAGTTCACGCTCGTATCCCCTTTCCGATGAAATCATGAGTATTCTGTTAAAACTTAACTCGTCGCTTGTTTTGCGCGGCTTGTGGTTTTGTCAGATAAAAAAAGATGCCTGCGGGGCATGGAAATTGCTGGAAGTTTCAACCCGTATCGCAACGACCATGAATTTGACAAGGCATAAGGGAATAAATCTGCCGCTTTTGGCTTGTTATGATGCCTTGGGCTATGATTTGGATATATTGGACAATCCTTTTCTTGTCCGCATTTCCCGGTCGTTGCAGACAAAGTATGAGCTTTCCTTTGATTATCGGACGGTTTACCTTGATTTGGACGATACGCTCATCGTGAACGAAGCCGTGAACATAAAAATGATCGCTTTTGTGTATCAGTGCGTCAACAAAGGTAAAACAGTTGTTTTGCTTACGAAGCATGAAGGCGATGTCGAGGAATATTTAAAAAAATATAAAATCGATACGGCGCTTTTTGCAAAAATTATCCATATTCCTGATGATGAAAAAAAATCTCTTTATTATGAAGATGAAAAGGGAATACTGATTGACAATCTTTATGTTGAAAGAAAAGAAGCGTTGAAGTGCGGTTTGGCGGTTTTTGATGTTGACGCCATAGACGCCTTGCTGGAAACATTTTAGTTTTTGTGTTTTTGTTTGGACGGGTAACGGAAAAAAGAAAAAAGCCTCTGAATGAGGCTTGTTGTAACTATTGTATGGTTTGTGCTTTTTTATTCAATAATATTTTCACCGTCCTTTTTTATTGTATTGGGCAAAAGCATTTGCATTGTGCGATGAAAGCATAAATGATTTTGCCAAGTTAGGATTAATAAGGGGATTCGACATTGTTTGGATGTGCGATCCCTTGCCGATATAATTTTTCTGCAAATATTATTCCAATACTTTTTTCTATGTTATTTCAGCTTGTTGTGCCTGTTGCAGCGTTAGCTGCAGTGCCTGATAGATGGCTTTGCGTGTGTATTTTGGCAACAAAATTTGCAGCAAGGTGTAACTTTTTTTATCAGAAATGATTTGATTTTTGTGTTTGCATGAATTAGGTTTTTATCAAGGATATTGTTATGGAACAGATATGTTTTGCGGGCATATGGATTTTGGCAGGCTTCATTAATGGAATAAGCGGCATGGGGGCGGCGTTGGTTGCTGTGCCGTTTATGACCTTATTCATGGATATTCAATTAATTGTGCCTCTTTCATGCATTCTTGTCACAATCCTGTCTTCCGTGCTCGCCATAAAATATCGTTCCGAATTTCATGTGAAAATCATTCTTCCCGCTTTGTTTTGCGCTGTTCCCGGGGCTGTGCTCGGTTCATATTTTTTAAAAATTCTTTCTTCGCATATTTTGGAACTTGTTATGGCGTTTACCTTAATCGCTTATGTCGTGTGGAATTTCATGCAAAAATATGAAGTTGCCGAAGAAAGAAACAGCACCGTTGTCGGCGGTATCTGCGGATTTTTTTCCGGATTTTTCGGCTCAACCATTTCCTTCACCGGTCCGCCACTTGCCATATATATTTTATATACGGGCTGGAAACAGCAAAAAGCCCTTGGGGCTTTAGGTTCCGCTTTGATCATCATCACGGGAACAAGCTGCGTGAGTCATTATTTCGCGGGCTTTTATACCGAAGAATTTTTGACATACCTATATATCGGCGTGCCTGCCGGTATTTTGGGCATGCTCGTTTCTTTTCCTTTCATCAAATATATCACCCAAAAAAACTTTAGGAAAATTTTGCTTGTTGTGATTGGATTTGCAGGGCTGATGTGCTTGTCGCGGGTGATTGGTTACTATTGTTTGGGATAATTTCCGCTTTGTTTGTTTTTACCCGGCGTTACGGATACGTTTTTTGTATTCCCGCTCCGCCGTTTGCTTCAGGCTTTCCAAACGGCTTAAAACGCAGCCGCACCATTTTTGGCGGTAAATATTCAATTCTTTCGATTTGTCAATGCCTTGCTGCCAAAATTCCCGAAAATCGACATAATGAAAATTGAGCTGTGTTTTTGTGTTGTTATTGACCACTTGCAGGGCTTTTTCAATGGCAAGGCAAATATCTTCATGATTTTGATATTTGGAATACAAAAGGGTGGAGGTAAATTCAGCAAAACCTTGTTCTTTTGCATAAAAAACACTTTTGATCATGCGTTCCTTATAACATTCCTTACAGCGTTCTTTTTCCTGATATGTGCTGAGAAATTTGACAAAAGCGTAACTGTCTATGACCAAAAGAGACTGAAGCGTTTTAAAATCGGCAACAGCATGGTGTTTGCCTTCGGCATAAATACGCAGCGTATCAAATTCACGGCTTGGAAAAAGCTCGGCATAGCGTTTCCATTTGGTGAGAATTTTTTGCATTGCTTCCTGCATAAGCCGGTCGGGACTGAACAATGTTTTAAAATTTTCTTGAAGGCTTGTAAGGTCAAGTTCATGATTTTCTTTTTTTATTGTTTTAAAAAAATCTTCATTATTGCCGACTACAAGGGGAGCTTGATAGGTCTTGGCGACTTGCTGCATGGCGTTCAGGCGTAAAAAATATTCCTTTTGGGGGTGGATATTGGGATTATAATAAAAAATATGCGGTTCAAAATTATTTTTTTTCAAATATTCCAAAGCCATAATGGAACATGGTCCGCAGCAGGAATGGAGCAGGATTTTTTTTTGCATGGTATGCCGTATCTTTTTTTTGAGCTGAAATTTAATAATGCTATTCCAATGTGTTAGCAACTAGCATAGTTTGGAAAAAAGTGCAACAATTCTAAAGAATAATATATAACATATTGAATTTTTTATATAAATAAAAAAGTTCTTGCATTTTGATTTTAACTTATGTATAGTCGGTTTCCATAATAAAAAGTGAGGTTTCTATGACCCGTAAAGACCGTACAGAAGGCATTTACAGCCGCCGTGAAGTTTTAGATGAAAGTGAGCGTAAGCAATATAATTTAATTCAATTAAAAGAATTGCTTTCTTATGCGTACCGTTATTCTGAAGACGTTAAGAAACGTTTTGACAGAGCCCAATTCAATATTGAAAAGTTTAAAACGCTTTCGGATATTAAGCATATTCCGATTTTAAAGAAAAAAGAACTTATCTTTTTGCAGACAATGGGTCCGCGTCTTGGCGGTTTGCTGACAAAGGACATCGGCGAATTGCGCCGTATTTTCCTTTCCCCCGGACCGATTTTCGACCCCGAAGACAGACACGACGATTATTGGGGATATACGGAGGCTTTTTATTCTGTCGGTTTTCGTCCCGGAGACCCCGTGCAGGTTACGTTCAACTATCACTTGGCGCCGGCAGGGCTCATGTTTGAAGAACCTTTGCGCAATTTGAGCTGTGCGACCATTCCGGCAGGACCGGTCGACGCTGCGACACAGCTCGACATCATGCAAAAACTCCGCGTTTCCGGCTATGTCGGAACGCCTAGCTTTCTCATGCACTTGGCCCAAAAAGCGGAAGAAAAAGGCATTGACCTCAGAAAAGATTTGTTCTTGGAAGTCGCTTTCGTAACCAGTGAACGTTTGACGGAAAAAATGCGCACCCAATTGGAAAAGAAATTCGATATCATTGTGCGTCAAGGCTACGGAACGGCTGATGTTGGCTGTATCGGTTATGAATGTTATCATAAAAACGGTCTGCACATTTCCAATAGGTGTTATGTGGAAATTTGCCATCCGGATACCGGTATTCCACTAAAAGACGGTGAAGTCGGCGAAGTCGTCGTTACTTCTTTCAATAAAACCTATCCGCTTATCCGTTTTGCGACAGGCGATTTGTCTTATATTGACAGAACTCCCTGCGCCTGCGGGCGGACAAGCCCCCGTCTCGGCAATATTGTCGGACGTGTTGACACCACAGCGCGTATCAAGGGCATTTTTGTATATCCGCACCAAGTGGAACAGGTAATGGCGCGCTTTGAAGAAATCAAACGTTGGCAAATCGAAGTGACCAATCCAGGCGGCATAGATGAAATGACCCTGTATATTGAAGCAAGCAATTTCAAACGTGAGGATGAACTCATGCACTTGTTCCGTGAACGCATCAAGCTTCGCCCCGAACTCAAAATCCTTGCGCCTGCGACGCTTCCCGCAACAATACGTCCTATTGAGGATAAACGTACTTGGGACTGATAAATCCAAAAATAATCTTCAAAAGCCCCTGACTTTTTGCTTCGGGGCTTTTTTTTGCAAAAAATTTTGTGAGTATCGAATAACTACTTTTGTGTGGGAATTTGCTTTATTTGTTACGAATATGTAGTTTTTTTTAGCCGGAAAACATACAAAAACATATTGAATGATATGGGAATAAAAAAAAATTGTGTTTTATTTCAACATATAGATATAAAATTTAAAAAAATGGACTTTATTAGCATGCTTTTTGCAAAATTGCTGAAATAAATCTTGAAATTCACATAAGGAGCATGCACTATGGAAAATGTTCGGATTGCGGTAAAAAAAGAGATTGCAAATCAAAAATTAACGTCTTTGCATCATGAGTTTTATTCTCCAAGCCAGGTTTACGGAAAAAATGTTTTCAGTTTGAAAATAATGCGTGAGCGTTTGCCGAAACAGGTTTTCAATCGTTTGGAAAACGTTATCAAAACGAATGCTCCCCTTGCCGAAGGTGATGCCGATATTATCGCAAGCGCCATGAAAGATTGGGCTATCGAAAACCATGCGACTCATTACACGCATTGGTTTCAACCCATGACCGGCGTAACCGCTGAAAAACACGATGCTTTTTTTGTTCCGTCCTCAAATCATAATGACGGTAATTTACTCAATGAATTTTCCGGAAAGATGCTTGTCAAGGGTGAGCCTGATGCTTCCTCTTTTCCTTCAGGCGGCATTCGTTCGACTTTTGAGGCCCGCGGCTACACAGCATGGGACCCTACAAGCCCAGTATTCCTATTGGAAAATTCACATGGCAAAACCCTTTATGTTCCTAGTGTTTTTATTTCCTATACCGGAGAATCTTTAGACCGTAAAACGCCGCTTCTTCGTTCCAATGAAGCTGTGTCAAAACAAGCTCTTAGAATTTTACGTCTTTTTGGTAACACAACAGCAAATAATGTGACGGCAATGGTTGGTATTGAACAGGAGTATTTTTTAATTGATAAACGTTATGCCTTGCTTCGTGATGATTTAAAACTTTGCGGACGTTCCTTATATGGTGCGATGTCTGATAAGGGGCAGGAGTTGGAAGACCATTATTTTGGTACGATTAATGAACGTGTGCTTTCTTTTATGGCTGATGTGGAAAAACAAATGTTTGAGCTCGGTATTCCTGCAAAAACCCGCCATAACGAAGTCGCTCCCGCCCAATTTGAGTTGGCTCCGGTTTTCGAGCCTGCCAATCTCGCCATTGACCACAATATGCTGACTATGCAGATTTTACGAAACACGGCGGAAAAATATGGCTTTTTTTGTTTGCTTCATGAAAAACCCTTTGCGGGGATTAATGGTTCAGGCAAGCATAATAACTGGTCTTTATGCGATTCTGAAGGCAATAATCTTTTAGATCCGGGAAATACTCCGATGGATAATGCCCAATTTTTGGTATTCTTAGCGGGAGTGTTGAAAGCCGTACATGAACATTCTATTTTGCTTCGTCTTGCAACTGTTGGCGCAGGCAACGATCACAGGCTTGGGGCAAATGAGGCTCCGCCAGCCATCTTGTCCGTATTCCTTGGGGCACAACTTACTTCAGTCATTGGTAGTATTATAAATGATACGGAAGAAAATGAGGATTGGAAGCAAGATATGATAAAAATTGGCATAAGCAGTTTGCCTCCGTTTCCAAAGGATTTTTCTGATAGAAACAGAACAAGCCCTTTTGCGTTTACAGGAAATAAATTTGAATTTCGTGCCGTGGGGTCTTCTGCTTCTTCAGCTCCTGCAAATATCGCTTTAAATACGGCAATGGCAAATGCTCTTGGGGGAATTGCCCTTATGCTTGAAACTGCGATGGCAAATGGAAAAACATTGGCGCAGGCAGTGCATGAAACGCTTGCTGCTGTTTTTAAAGCTCACTTTCCCATAGTTTTTAACGGCAATGGTTATGGGAAAGAGTGGCAAGAAGAAGCAAAACGGCGCGGTTTGCCTGACTTTAAAGATACTGTCAGCGTTCTTGCCCATTACAGCGATAGTTCCGTGATGAACGTGCTTATTCAAAATGGTGTTCTTTCTGAACGTGAATTGCTTGCCCGTCAGGATATTTTGTTTGAAAACTATATTCGCGATATTCATGTGGAAGTAAAGCTTACCCTTAGCATGGGACGGAGCATTCTTTTGCCTTCTTGCTTGCAATGGCTCAATAAAGTTGGGGAATTGGCTGAAAAGGCTGAAGAATTGTGCGGCAAACAAAGTGTAACGCAAGGTGCTGCAAATTTTGAAATGCATTATTATCAGCAACTGCGTGAACTTATTGCCGAGTTTTATAATAACCTTAATGAACTTGATGAGGAACATATTAAAACAGATTCTTTATCAGGTGTCTTCGCCCGAGCAGAAGCCACTCGGGACAGGTTGATCCCATGCATGAATAAATGCCGGGCTGTTGCAGATAAGCTTGAAAAAATTGTTGACGATAATTTATGGCCTTTGCCCAAGTACAATGAAATGCTTTGGTAATTGGTTTATAAGGATAGAATATGCATAATAAGAGTTTATTTAATCCACAAATTGGGCATGATGCTTGTGGCGTGGGGTTCTTGGCAAAAATTGATGCGGCTCCTTGCCATGATTTAGTTTTACATGCAGTGCAAGCTTTAGGGAACATGGCTCATCGCGGCGGTTCTGGCTCTGGCTGTTCAAATCCTGACGGAGCGGGTATTTTATTCGCCATGCCTCATGATTTCATGAAAAAAATATGGCAAAAGCAATGTTCCGATTTTCCGGAACAATTTGCCGTAGGGCAATTCTTTTTTCCTCAATCTGAAGAACTTGCCGTAAAACTTGAAACAATTATCCAAGAGGTTTTAATAAAGCATAATTTTCATGTTTTGGCATGGAGAACTGTCCCTATTAATACTGAATGTATTGAAAGTGAAGAAATGAAAAACAGTTTGCCTTGTTTCCGGCAAGCTCTGATAACGGATATGGCTTTAGATAAATTGGTGCCAGTTGACGACTTTGAAAGACGCTTATTTATTGCTAGACGCAATATAGAGTTTGAAATTGCTGCCCGCTTGTCACTTGTTCCGCGTGATTGCTATGTTGTAAGCTTATCTTCGCAATCCATTATTTATAAAGGGCTTATTCGTGGCGGAAAAATCGCAGATTTTTATGTGGATTTGCTTGATATTGATTTTAAAGCTCATTTTGCTGTTTTTCATGAACGATACAGTACAAATACAACGCCGGCGTGGCATTTGGCCCAACCTTTCAGAACGCTTGCCCATAATGGGGAAATCAATACGCTGAGCAGTAATCTTTTTAATATGAAAATGTATGAAGCGTTGCTTTCCTCTCCTTTATTGGGCGAAAATATCCAGTATTTGAAACCGATCATTTCTTCTCAGGGAAGTGATTCCGCTGCGCTGGATAATGTTTTCGAATTTCTTTATCAAAGCGGGCGTTCTCTTTGTCATACGGCTATGATGCTTGTTCCGGAACCTTTTGGGGCAAGTTATATTATGGGGCAAGGAAAAAGGGCTTTTTACGAATATCATGCGGCGGTTATGCCGGCCTGGGACGGACCTGCCGCTTTTGTTTTTACCGACGGAAAGCTGCTAGGGGCGAGTTTGGACAGGAACGCTTTGCGCCCTTGCCGTTATACTATAACAAAAGATGGACTTATTGTGCTTGCGTCTGAATGCGGAGTATTGAATATTCCCGCTAAAAATATTTTAAAACGCGGTTCTTTGCGTCCTCGTAAAATGCTTATGGTGGATTTTGAACAAAAAAGGGTTATTACCGATACGGAATGTAAAAATGCGGTTATTTATTCTGCACCGTATATTCGTTGGATAAAGGAAAAAGGTATACGGCTTACAGATTTTGCTTTGCCTACACAGCGCTATGAACAAAAAAATTCTTTGCTTCAGGAGCAATTGTTATTTGGGTTGAGTGCGGATGAGATTGATGAAGTGATTAAACCTATGTTCCAAAATGCTCAGGAACCGGTGGCAAGTATGGGGATGGATACTCCGCTTGCCGTGTTATCACAAAGACCGCAGCTTTTATTTAGCTATTTCAAACAGCGTTTCGCGCAAGTGACTAATCCGCCTATTGATTCATTACGGGAAAGTTCGGCAATGTCTTTGACGCTGTTTTTAGGCAGCAGGAAAAACCTGTTGGAAGAAAGTCCGGAACATTATGCTTTACTCCGTCTTTCTCATCCGATTTTGCGGAAAGAAGATATGGTAAGATTGCAATATTCTGAAAAAGAGGCGGTTAAACCTGCTTTTCTTGACATACTTTTTGATATTTCAGAAATCGATCCATATAATTTGGAACTGGATAAGGATAAAGCCGGATATCTTCTTGAAAAAGGTCTTAATCAATTTTTACAAGAAGCTAAAAATGCTCTTTTAGGAGGAGCAACGCTTTTAATTCTTTCTGATAAAAATGCCGGACGGTATTCAGCTCCTATTCCTTCTTTGCTTGCGGTTTCGGCTTTGCAGCAGTATTTATTGGAAAATAATTTGTGTCATTTATGCAGCATTATTGTTGACAGCGGGGAAATTCGTGACTCTATGCAGATAGCTCAGCTTTTAGCCTTTGGAGCGAGTGCTGTTTGTCCTCGTCTTGCGTATGATACGATTGAATATCTGACTAATGAAAATACGTTTTCAAGTCAAACCGCATTGAATGGACAGATGGATATCAATATCAATAATTACATCACGGCGATGCAAAAAGGGCTTATGAAAGCGTGTTCGCGTATGGGAATTTCTGTTTTGAGAAGTTTTGTTGGCGGACAGTTTTTTGAGGCAGTGGGTTTGGGCGAAGAACTTATCAATAAATATTTTTGCGGAATAACAAGTAAAATCGGCGGGATCGGATTGGAACATATTGCTGTTGATACGCTTGCCCGTCATTTAAAAGCTTTTTTTTATGCAAATGACAGGAAAAGTCCCGAACAATATGGACTTTATAAATTGCGCAAAAATGGGGAAAAGCATTTGTGGTCGGCAAAGGCAATATCTTCTTTGCACACAGCGGTTCGTGAGAACGATTCTTTTGCTTATAAACTATATGCAAAAGAAAGTAATGAAGCTGATATACCCGTGACTCTGCGTTCGTTATTTACATTGAAAGCACAACATCCCATTTCCCTTGAGGATGTGGAACCTGCTGAAAGTATTTTGCGCCGTTTCGTAGGGGCTGCCATGAGTTTTGGTTCAATTAGCAAAGAAGCGCATGAAGCGATTGCCGTTGCTTTCAATAGAATTGGCAGCCGTTCAAATTGCGGTGAAGGCGGTGAAAAAAAGGAACGCTCTGTCATTTATGAAAATGGGGACTGCGCGAAATCAAAAATTCGGCAAATTGCTTCCGGGCGTTTTGGAGTAACTGCGGAATATTTGCATGACGCTGAAGAAATACAAATAAAAATGGCACAAGGAGCCAAACCCGGAGAAGGCGGGCAGCTTCCCGCCCATAAAGTTTTGCCGCAAATAGCTGAGGTACGCCATACTATTGCAGGAGTGACGCTCATTTCTCCTCCTCCGCATCATGATATTTATTCCATTGAAGATTTAGCGCAGCTTATTTATGATTTACGTAAAATAAACAACCATGCAAAAATTTCTGTAAAGCTTGTTTCCGGAACCAATGTTGGCACCATAGCCTCCGGAGTCGCCAAGGCTGGTGCGGATATCATCGTCGTTTCAGGGCATGACGGCGGAACAGGAGCTGCTTTGCGGACTGCTGTCTCATATGTTGGACTGCCTTGGGAAATAGGGCTTGCAGAAACACATGCGGCATTGCTTTTTAATAAATTTCGCAGTCGCGTTACGTTGCAAACGGACGGACAGTTGAGAACCGGCAAAGACCTTGTCATCGCAAGCATTTTGGGAGCGGAAGAATTTGCCTTTGGCACAAGCTTGCTTGTGGCTATGGGCTGCTGCCTTTTGCGAGTCTGTCATTTAGGAACTTGTTCAGTCGGCATTGCGACACAAGATGAAAATTTGTGTAAAAAATTTAAAGGCAGCCCTGATCATGTGGAACGTTTTCTGCGTTTCCTTGCGGAAGACTTTCGGGAAGAAATGGCGAGGCTTGGCATACGTTCGGTAAACGAATTGATAGGAAGAACGGATTTATTGTCTGTGGATACGCATAAATTTGTGGATGATAATTCTTCTTTATTGAGTAATCATTATGCGTTATGGCAAAATAAGCTTGAAAGTTTGAATTTTGAAAAACTGCTCTGTCCTTTGTCTTATACGCCAAGTTTTTCGGATCGCGTTCATCTTTGCAAAGAAAATAAGCTTGAAACGGAAATAAATGAAAAGGTTTTGCGTGAACTTTCTGCAAAGCGGTTGGCTTTTTATTCCGGAAAAATTAATAATACGGACAGAAGTATCGGTACGTGTCTTACAGCCCGAATTTTGGACGAATTTAATGCGCGTTTACCTGAAAAATGCGTTTCTGTTTCTTTAGCCGGCAATGCAGGGCAAAGTTTTGGAGCTTTTCTCACAAAAGAAATTTTTCTCTCGCTTCAGGGAGAAGCGAATGATTATGTGGGGAAAGGGCTTTCCGGCGGGATTATTGTTGTTAACCCTTATCATTTCGAACATGATGTTTTTGCTGAACAAACGGCAATAGGCAATGTTGCTTTGTATGGAGCGACAAAAGGAGAACTTTTTGCTGCGGGCTCTGCGGGAGAGCGTTTTGCCGTTCGTAACAGCGGAGCTCATGCAGTGGTTGAAGGTGTTGGTGATTATGCTTGTGAATACATGACGGGAGGAATTGTTGTTGTACTGGGGCAAACGGGTTATAATTTCGGAGCAGGCATGACCGGAGGCATAGCTTATGTTTATGACAGAAGTGAAACCTTTTCTATGCGTTGCACTATGGAAACATTTGATATAGAAAGTGTTTGGCAGGAAAACGATATAAAAGAACTTCGGACACTACTTGAAAAACATGTACGTTATACAGAGAGTGCACTTGCAAAATTTATCTTGGATAATTGGCAAATGCAGGTTTCATTCTTTTTAAAAGTAATTCCTTTGGAATATAAGAAAGCGCTCGCGCGTATTAAAAATACAGAAAATTGTTATGCGGAAAGTATTTCCGGTACGGAAGAAGTTTATCCGCTTTATTAATTGCAGAATAAAACAGTCTTATAGGGTAATTCCTATAAGACTGTTATAAAAAGATGTTGATTCAGTTCATATCCTGAATTTTTTATAGTCTAATGCGTATTTTTTCATGCGTAATCCGAGCATGCGTTCGGTAATACCTAAGATTTTACAGGCTTTGACCATATTTCCTTTGCTGGTGTTTAATGCATTGACTATGAGTTCTTTTTCCACTTCCTCCAAATGTTCCTCTAACGTTTTTATTTGTTGTTCTGTTTGTTTTTTTGTTTGTTGCGTAATAAAATCCGGCAAGCTCTCAATTTCGATTATTCCTTTCTCATTGCTTAAAATAATTGCACGCTCAACAATATTGGCAAGTTCTCTAACATTTCCGTACCATGGATAGGAAAGGAATTTTTCTATCACAGGTGTGCTGATTTTTATAATTCTCTTCTTGTTTTCCTTGCAAAATTTTTCAATGAAATAATTGGCTAAAGGGATGATATCTTCTTTTCGTTCACGCAGCGGGAAGGTGTATAAAGGGAATACGTTCAAGCGATAAAATAAATCTTCCCTAAATGTTCCTTTTTGTACCATTTCCGCTAAATTTTTATTTGTTGCCGCTATAATCCGCACATCAACCTTTAGGGTTTCCGATCCTCCTATCCGTTCAAACTCTTTTTCCTGCAGGATGCGCAATAGTTTTGCCTGCGTGGAAAGGCTCATGTCACCGAGTTCGTCAAGAAAAAGCGTTCCCGTATGCGCAAGTTCGAATTTTCCTTTATGCCTTTCATTTGCTCCTGTAAACGCTCCTTTTTCATATCCGAAAAGTTCGCTTTCTATCAGGCTTTCCGGCAGAGCGGCACAATTTATTTTTATAAACGGTTTTGAATTTCTCAGGCTTTTTCTTTGGATATAAGTTGCAATCAGTTCTTTGCCGGTTCCGCTTTCACCTTGTATTAAAACTGTTGTATTAAAAGGGGCTACTTGGTTGATTTCATTAATAATTTTTTTCATTTTATTTGAATACGATATAAAAGGGAAATCATTTGGTATGGTTTTGCCTTGTCCGAATATGTTTTGACAGGTCGATAAACGGGGCATGATTAAATATGCAGCAAGCTGTAATAGTTCAATATCATGTTTTAATTGTTCTATGTTTCCATTTTCTCTGTCAGCGGAAAGCGTGGCTTTAACTTGTCCATTTAGAATAATCGGTACACAGATGAAAGAAATTACACGGTGCTCTAAATCTCTTGCTTGTGTTCTGTTTAAAAAACGAGGTTCATTTTGCACATTGGGAATTATCATTGGTTTGCCTGAATTTGCCACTATTCCGATAATTCCTTCTCCTAATTTGTAATGGGCTTTTTCTATTTCATGATATTGTAACCCATAACCGGCTAACGCAATCATTTCTTCATGAATGGTATCTAAAAAGCAAAGTGTACAGCGAAGCAGACCGGAATATATTCCAATAGTTTTTAAGAACCGGTTGAAATATTCGGATAAAGGGCATTCTTTTGTATTGATTTGGATGAGCTTAGAGAAAATTTCTAAATCAGGAGCATGGGTGTTCATGGTATTCCTTTATGATTATTTGACAAAAATGTAATAAAAAATATAAAATAAATACAACTTACTGTCAACAAATAAAAAATATCAACAATATTGTAAAATATTGAATAAACTTTTTTTTGTTGTCTTTTGGAATTGTATGGGCGTATTGAAAAATAATGATTTAGTAAACGTTAAAAAATTAAGTTGACAAGTTTGTAATTAAGGGGGATAAAGGAGTTTCCTGTTTGGGGTTTTTAGAGTTTTTTTATAGGAAGCTTTTTCTAGGAGCTTTTTTCGAGAAGTTTTTTTTGAGGGATTTCAAGGAATAAAGGGCATTTTGAAAAAATATTAAAAATTTTGAAAAAAAGTTCTTGACAGCGGGAATGAAATAGTGCATAAACGCACTTCGCGACTGAGAGAAATTTCAGAACGGTTCTTTGCCGGTCCGGCAGGGAGCGGAGAAATTCCGGGTTTGCAAACCGTGGAAGCGGTTTAGGGATACGGACTTTTGTTTTTGAGTTTT